>Ga0207882_1000114_pt1 | contig 41081 bp, 33 predicted proteins | sample MalvirmetaMSP103_FD_184228 | JGI IMG/M metagenome (GOLD analysis project Ga0207882, IMG submission 184228) | Marine viral communities from the Deep Pacific Ocean - MSP-103 (SPAdes) | ecosystem: Environmental > Aquatic > Marine > Oceanic | place: Pacific Ocean | collected 2011-05-15 | reverse complement strand
CGCATCCACCGGGACAAACCGCGCGTCGCGTCGGCACGACACGCCGATCACACCGTCGCTTTCCACGGTCACCGCATTGACCACTTGACCGCGCAGCCCAACAAACCCCGCTGGGATAGTCGTTCTCATTGGTTCCCTGCACTCGAAAGCTTAGATAACCTTCGTTTTACAAGGACTTATGACGGGCGGCTATCCCTTTTCTACCTCATACAACTGCACAAGAGCCAAGTTTCCCGCCACCTTGAATGTGGCAAGAGAGACCTCCCTTCTCAAAGTGAAGCTGCACCTGATATTGATCAATGCGGACCTGCTGCAACTGACCCCCAACAAGGGGCGCGAGGTCAAAAGTGGCAGGAATTGCATTCACGCTTTTGAGGCACAACGCCTAGCTTAAGCCGCGGCCCCGCCGGAGGCGGGGACGTCGGCTTGAAGCGCTGGTTGGGGCGCTGGCGCTAGTCATACTCAGGCCCCCAAAACGAATCGTCGTTTGCCCATTTCAGTAGAAGATTGCCGCGCTTTTCCAAAAGTAGCGTTAGCTCCGCTTGATCTTCTGCGCGGCCTACTTGGATTGAGGGGTGCTTCTGCCCACGCTTCACATAGCCGGACACTTCTAGCCACCGCTGAGCGATGGCGCGCATTGCTTCTCTTGGATGTTTGATCTTGTCTGCTGATATGTAGTCCGTTGGCAGGTCTCCGCTTACGACCCACCACCCAACCCATTCTGGACGCGCGGCGCTCTCGATGGCCCAGATAGAGACGTATGGCGCGAGGTGCCAAGCCGGCCACTCCCCGATGCGGCCGTGCTTTACCCCTTGCCGCTGCAAATACTCAATGACCTGAGCGTGACGCTCACCGCACCACTGCTCTTCAACTGCTGGGGCATCGTAACCATGTGTGCTCATCTTTTGCCCCAACGCTTAGGTTCAGCCGCGGCTCTGACGACGCGAAGCGGCGGCAGAGACGTCGGCTGGAACCGATGGTTGGACCTCACCTGACGGACCCTTTGGGTCGCATTTCTCTACCGGTGGGATCGGTCTCCAGCACTGACTCGTGCAGACCCCCTATCTGATGCAGAACTGCCCCCTCGGTGTCCAGTTCTACGAGCGCCCATGAAAGACCCTCAATTTCTTCTTCCAGCTCCCCCGGATCATCAATGAGGTAGCAAAGCCCGAACAGAAGTTGGGCTTGCATACCCCGTGCGAGGTTTGTGAGGTCTTCGTCTGTTGCGCCCAAAGCTCGTAGGTTCTTCAACGCATGGCCAACACCCGCATGAGGCGCATCTGGTGCGCGAGCGGAGCTCTCAATGCTGCTGCTTATCCAGCTTTTGTCGTCTTCCTCTATGACCTGCCGCCATGCCTGACGCAGGAAAGTGAAGCGAGCAAGTTGTGGAATGCCCTCTTCGATTTGGGAGCTCGCCCATTCTGCCGCGTTCGGCGCACCGAGCTTCTGGAATAGGGCGGTCAATTGACGCTTATTCACGACGCTCCATCCGCTTGTGAGGTCCAACGCTTGAGTTCAGCCGACTGCATGGAGTGGCGAAGCCACGGAGTGCAGGTCGGCTGGAACGATTGGTTATGCCGCCGTTGTTCCCAGCGTGCCGGTGAGTTTGAACGAAACCGGTTGCGCCGCCAGCGACCACTGACAGGACTGAGAAAAAGCCGCCGAACGAAGCCGCCGCTGTAGACCTGGATGGGAGCGGCGAACTGGATCATTGGCGCCGGCAACGAGCGAAGGGTGTTGAAGCTGCGTTTGCCGAGCGAACCGACAAGGCTGGCGGGACGCAAACGGCCGACGCGGCTTGAACCGCTGGTTAGGTGCCAGCCGCTCGGGGATGAAGTAAGCGACAAAGCAAAGATACTGCTCCGGTGATGCGTCAGCACCAGACAACTCAGGAACGTCAGACCAACGCAGCGCCTCAGCTGCGAAATCTGTCGATTGGACCAGTGCGCTAAAGGCTGAGCGAACCTCTGCAGTGGCGCGAGCAACGTAAGAGTTCCATGGCTCATCTGGAAGTCTGTCAGCCGCGTCTGCATTGAGCCAGTACATTTCGCAGGTTGCGTCAGGAGCCCGAAACTGGAACTGGCCGCCGAGGCAAGCCAATCCAAGTGCTTCAGCTCTTGCCAAGACGTGCGGGAAAGCACTCGGAGCCCAAGCGTACTCATTGCCTCTCAGGCTCGCTTCTTCTTTCAGTTCGCTTGGAAGCTTCATGCGGCGTCTAACGCCCAGCTTCAGCCGACCGTATGGAGTGGCGAAGCCACGGAATACGGGTCGGCTGCAAGCGTTGGTTGGGCAGCGAGCTCATATGGACAACCCGGCAGAAAGCCACCCTGACCCTAACCAAAGAGCTACGGCCAAGCCAATGCTCACCGGGCTGCCCTCCGGAAAGCGGATGGCGAGGACCAGCAACCCCGCCAATGCGATAGATGCGCCAATGAACAGTGGCCAAATTTGACTGCCCCAGAACAGTAAAGCGGGTGGGCCAAGTAACGCGATGCCCAAGACGCTTGAAGCTGCTGCGATTTCAGGCGCAAAGAGGCAAACGGCGCAGAGCGTGAAGTAGATGACTATTGCGGCAGTTACCAATACCTTTCTCACGATGCCCAACGCCCCAGCTCAGCCGCCGGCCGCTGGCGCAGCCAGTGGACGGTCGGCTGGAGCGCCCTGTTGGGCACCTTGTCTCATGGTGGAAACAACCGCCAGCACGGTCCGAGCTACGGTTTTTTCATCCATCGTGGATACATCAATTGGTATGAACATATCTGGCAGCGCTTCGGAGATCTGTACCTGGGCAGGAACTACATCAAGTTCTCGTAATTGTTGCTCCGGAATGCGATCCCGTTTCAAAACTCGTTCACGCAGGTGACCAACGCCACATGCGAGGCGGAAATGAAAAATGGGCAGACCAAAGCGCTCAAGATATGAGCGATTGTGCGCGTAAGACTGTGACATCTCCAAAGTCAACGGGATGACGAAGCGGGTAGCTCCATGGCCGATATGGTAGCTGAGCATTGCCGAAAGCGCCTGATAAACGGATTCGACATCGCGTTCCGCTTTCCATGAAAACGGATTGCGGGCGGCGAACCAATCGCAATCAAGAAACACCATTGGGGATGCAAGCTCCAAGAGCGCCCAACTTGTATCGGTTTTGCCAACCCCCGTCGGACCCGTAAGCGTAATGATCATTTGTGAGGTGCCCAACGCCTAGCTTCAGCCGCCGGCTGCGAGCGTAGCGAGCGGCCGGTCGGCTGGAAGCGCTGGTTGGGCCTATGACGTTACGCGATGCCGCCAGTAGCCCGGCCTTTGGTGGCAATGCATGATTGCGACGATGAGAATAAAGTCAGCTTCGACGGTGTACAGAACGGCGTAAGGGAAAACGCGCGTGAGACAACGCCAAACGTCCTGTTCCAGAATGGCGTAGCTCGACGGGCGCGCAGTGAGCTTCTGGATTGCTGCTTCAACGCTGGCAATGAAGCGCTGCTCAAGCCCGGGTTGCTTTTCCGCGTAGTACCGAGCTGCATCCTCAAACTCTGCGAGAGCTTCAGGATGAAACTCATAGTTCATCGCGCTACCGCGCGGCGAACTCGCTCCAGTGCTTCTGCGCCCGGAATGGTCTTGACGAGGCCGCTACGCACCTCATCCCTCCGCCGCATCGCCTCTACGGCCCAAAGCGCTTGAATTTCTTGATCTTCCAACGGGTCAAGGCTTTCCACGAGGCGATCAGCTAGCAGTGCCCGAGCTTCGCTCGGAAGGGACAGCGCAGCTTCTGTCAGTTGTTCGACGGTGATGGCCATGATGAACAGCATACTTGCGTGCCGTGTGGCGCTCAAGGTGGGCTTCTGGAGGCCCAACGCTCAGCTTCAGCCGCGGCCGTGGCGCCGCGAAGCGGTGGCACGGGCGTCGGCTGGAAGCGATGGTTGGACCTTGGCCTCACCGCACCTCGACAATGCCGCTGAGACTACCGACCAAGGAACACACTTGCGGATAGCAGCTGACTGGCTTGGCATGGACGCCGCTGCCGCGGCTGCATCCTGCGCCGCTTTGACCAGGGCCGGCTCAACCTCAGATGCTGTGATGAGCCAGAGCAACATTCTGGGCTCAACGATATGGTTGTAAACGTACTTTGCGTTGCGGCCCGGCGCATCTGCTCGCGGGTACGTGCCAGTGCCAGAATTTGGATCTAGCCAGCCGAGCCAATGATCTTTCTGCGTTCTGTAGTTGTTGTAGCCGGCCTGTCGATGGGCCACAGGCTCATCTGACGGCAGGCCGCGAATGGCCTGGATGAACCACTCGATGCTCTCAGGTTCCATTCGTGCCTTTCTCCAAGGTCCAACGCCCCGCATCAGCCGCGTGGAGGCCGTAAGGCCGGAACGTCGGCTGGATGCGATGGTTGGGGCGAGGCGTCATGAATATGCAGGGCCTCTCACCGGCTGCGCTTCTGGTTTTCGCGCGGGATCGAAAAGCAGTTTCTTACAAGCTGGGCATTTCCACCCATAGTCGGTATCTCCTACGGGAACGAACCTGTTGTCGTTGTGCTTGCAGGCTGGGCAATACCGCTGATTCGTTTTTTCATCAACGTAGGCGCTCGTTTCTTTTTCGAAGCGCAACTTAGGACGGAACCGCAACCATGCCAGAAGAGCTAAACATAGTGATGCTAATGCTATCGCTGTGGTTATTACCGCCCATTCTTCTGCTGGGCGGGGCATGTATTGCGCTAGATAGGAACGCGCCGCTACTGCCCAGGATAGTGCTGTCACCGACACTAATGACAGCAGGGCTTCTGCTTTTCTGGCTAGCAGTTTGGCTGACGCCGCGAGTATTAGCTGACGAAGCTCGGACATGCTGTTCTAGCCCCAACGCCCAGGTTAAGCCGCGTGAATGGAGCGCAGCGAAATGAACGTCGGCTTGAACCGTTGGTTAGAACTTAGCGCGCACATTCTGGAACTACTCCGGCTGCTGCCACTGGTGCTCACAGGTTTTGCACTCGAACAGATCTACGTTCTCGGTGCGAAAGGGTATGGCCCGAAGCGGGGACGATGTATGACGCTCGTAGAAGCACGACGGACATACAAGCGGCGGGCACTCTTCAGAATTGAGGCGCGTCTCTGTTTTTTGAAGTTGCTCATATTCCGTGCGCAGTTTCGCTACTTCTTGTTCCGCCTTAAGCAGAGCATCTTGTTTGGCCGAAATGCGCACGCCGATCTTTCGGATCAGGCCGGCCCGGAACTCATCAGCGAATGTATCCATAGCGATACTCCAGATTTAAGTTCTAACGCCCAAGCTCAGCCGCGTGCAGCCCGGAGCGAAGCGGAGGGTTGCACGTCGGCTGGAGCGCCTGGTTATGCCGCCGTTGCTCGCGACGTGCCGGTGAGTTTGAACGAAGCCAACTGCGCAGCCGGCGACCACCAGCAGAACTGAGAAAACTCCGCTGAACGAAGCCGCCGCTGTAGACCTGCATCGGGGCGGCGGGCTGAATCATTGGCGCCGGCAATGAACGAAGGGTGTTGAGGCCACGCTTGGCCGGCGAACCGACAAGGCTGGCGGGACGTAAACGACCGACGCGAATTGCGCCGCTGCGCTTGGTGCCGCCAATGTGGCTACATGAAACATGTTGGGACGAATCACTCTCAAATGTGCCGCTGACCTGAAAATACCAAAAAAAGTGAAGCCGCTTGGCCCGCAGGCATAACGCTTGAGTTCAGCCGCCTGCATGGAGTGGCGAAGCCACGGAATGCAGGTCGGCTGGAACGATTGGTTATGCCGCCGTAGCGTGCAGCGGGCCGGTGAGTTTGACCGAAGCCAACTGCGCAGCCGGCGACCACCAACAGAACTAAAAAAATGCCGCCGAACGAAGCCGCCGCTGTAGACCTGCCTGGGGGCGGCGAGCTGGATCATTGGCGCCGGCAATGAACGAAGGGTGTTGAGGCCATGCTTGGCCAGCGAGCCGAAAAGGTTAGCGGGACGCAAACGACCGACGCGGATTGGACCGCTGTGCTGGTTGTTTCCAATGTGGCTACATGAAACATGTTGGGGCGAATCGCTCTCAAATGTGCCGCTGACCTGAAAATACTAAAAAAGTGGAGCCTCTTGGCCCGCAGGCATAACGCTTGAGTTCAGCCGCCTGCATGGAGTGGCGAAGCCACGGAATGCAGGTCGGCTGGAACGATTGGTTATGCCGCCGTAGCTCGCAGCGAGCCAGTGAGTTTGAACGAAGCCAACCGCCCGACCGGCGACCACCAGCAATAATGAGAAAACCCCGCTGGGCGAAGCCACCGCTGTAGAACTGCCTGGGAGCGGCGACCTGAATCATTGGCGCTGGCAATGAACGAAGGGTGTTGAGGCCACGCTTGGCCAGTGAACCGACCAGGCGGGCGGGACGCAAACGACCAACACGAATTGGGCCGCTGCGCTTGGTGCCGCCAATGTGGCTATATGAAACATGTTGGGGCGAATGGCTCTCAAATGTGCCGCTGGCCTGAAAATACCAAAAAAGTGAAGCCGCTTGGCCCGCAGGCATAACGGCCCGGTTCAAGCGGCGCGAAGCGCTCGCGTGGAACCGGTGGTTGGGCAGGAGCGTGACGATGGCTGACGTGAAGGCGTGGCCAAAGGCCACCGGAACACCGATGCCGGCGCCAAAGCGGATACGCCGCCCATGCGACTACGGGCTTATGGCGGCGGTGAATAACGCTGAGACGCAGCTTGGAACGATTGAGGCATACAACCGGCTCGTTGAACACGCTGATGAATTGCGCGCCCGGATCGAACGCGGTGACGTGAAGCCGCAGAACCCGCTCTTTGCGCTCGACATCAAGGGCGACCCGAAGCGGCCCAACGCCCGCTTAAGCCGAGGCCCCGAAGGGGACTTCGGCTTGAAGCGATAGTTGTACGAGGACGAGACATGGAATGGAACGAAGACCTGCACCGGAAGCTGCAAGAACTGAAAGCAGCGACAAACCCTGCCGCCCAAAAGCGGTTGGTGGAAGAGGCCATTGCGCTTGCGAAGCGCGGCCCTCAGAGAGCGAGGCTGGATGCCATAGCGACGAACGGATGCAAGGTGAGTCTTGAGACGTACAACGCCCAAGCTCAGCCGCCCGCGTGTAGCCGCGAAGCGGCGGAACGCGGGTCGGCTGCAGCGCCTGGTTGGGCGCAGGACGATGGGGAATGAGCGCGACTACATACGAGCAGCGGATGCTGCTGGCAGCGCGGCTGCATGGAAATGATTTACACGGCAAAGCAGCCAAGTTGGCAGCGCAAGCCGATGCTGATATTCGCCAACTGCAGGATGTGCTGGCGAGATGCGCGCCGATCATCAGGCAGTGCGAAGTAGGGTTGCGCGGGCACGCTGGATTCGAGCGGCAAGCGCAGCAGATGAATGCGCTGCTCAACATGATCCTGCTTTTGACGCCCAACGCTTATTAGACCTCAGGATGACGCCTAACCTGCCAATCAGACGTATAATCTGTAAAGAATTTTTATAAGTAACTGATGAGAATAGATATGTCATCAGAAAATACGTCTGTTCAAAGCATAACCGCATCGGATTCAAGGCCTCCCAAGCTCTTGGAGCAGGTCCGCCACCGTATACGTGCCAAGCACTACAGCCTGCGAACGGAGGACACCTATGTCCACTGGATTAAACGCTTCATCGTGTTTCACGGCAAGCGGCACCCGGCGGACATGGGTGCGGGGGAGGTGGAGGCGTTTCTGAGCCATCTGGCGGTGGATTTGAACGTGGCGGCAAATACCCAGAATCTGGCGCTTGCCTCGGTGCTCTTTCTGTATCGCGACGTTCTCGACGTGGATCTGCCGTGGATGGGCGACGTCACGCGCGCCAAGAAGCCGCAGCGTTTGCCGGTGGTCTTGAGTCGGTCAGAGGTGGAACGACTGCTGGCTCAGACTTCGGATGATGTTCCTGGCCTGATCGCGCGCTTGCTGTACGGAACCGGCATGCGTCTGATGGAGGCAGTGCGTCTGCGCGTCAAGGATGTAGACCTTGCGATGTCGCAGGTGACGGTGCGTGACGGCAAGGGTGCCAAGGATCGAGTGACCGTGCTGCCGCAAGTGCTTATCGAACCGATGCGCGTGCGGCTGTTGGTGCGGCACCAAATGTTTGAGCGGGACCTGAAAGCGGGGCGCGTAGACGTTTGGCTGCCTGATGCGCTCGATCGAAAGTATCCGAATGCGGGGCGTGAATGGGCATGGCAGTACGTATTTGCCGCGTCCGGGTTATCGAAAGATCTGCGAACAGGCGCTCAGCGTCGCCATCACGTCTCCGAACAGACGGTGCAAAGGGAGGTGAAGCAGGCGGCGGTGCGGGCGGGGATCGCCAAGCCGGTGTCGCCGCATGTGCTCCGCCATTCGTTTGCCACGCATCTGTTGGAAAGTGGATATGACATTCGGACGGTGCAGGAGTTGTTGGGCCACCAGAACGTGAGCACCACGATGATCTATACGCATGTGCTCAATCGCGGTGGGCGCGGCGTGCGCAGCCCGCTGGATGCGCTGTAGCGGTCGCGGCCGTTCTCGCGGACAATTCCGCCATGCAATTCGAACTTCTCAAGACGTCCGCCGGGGCGCGACGTGGACGGCTGCGCCTTAACCATGGCGTTGTCGAAACGCCGGTGTTCATGCCGGTCGGCACTTACGGCACGGTCAAGTCGGTGACGCCGGAAGAACTGCGCGACATCGGCGCCCAGATCATTCTGGGCAATACCTTCCATTTGATGCTGCGCCCAGGGCCGGAGCTGATGCGGCGCTTCGGTGGCCTGCACGGGTTCATGAATTGGCCCGGACCGATCCTTACCGATTCCGGCGGATTCCAGGTGTGGTCCCTGGCGGAGCTGCGCAAGATCAGCGAAGAGGGCGTGCGCTTCCAGTCTCCCATCAACGGCGACCGGATTCTGCTGACGCCCGAGCGTTCGATCGAGGTTCAACATGCCTTGAATTCGGACATCGTGATGCAGTTCGACGAGTGCACGCCGTATCCGGCGACGCTGGAGCAGGCAAGGGCGTCCATGGAGCTGTCGGCGCGGTGGGCGGCGCGCTGCAAGAGTGCCCACAACGGTAGTGACAATGCCTTGTTCGGCATCGTCCAGGGCGGAATGCACGAAGGCTTGCGGGCCGAATCACTGGATCGTCTGATGGAGATCGGCTTCGATGGCTACGCCATCGGCGGTCTGTCGGTCGGGGAACCGGAACCGGAGCGGCTGCACGTGCTGGACCACCTGGCGCCGCATCTGCCGCCGGCGCATCCACACTACCTCATGGGCGTGGGAACGCCGCGCGATCTGGTGCAAAGCGTGGCACGCGGCGTGGACATGCTCGATTGCGTGATGCCCACCCGCAACGCGCGCAATGGCCATCTGTTCACGAGTCAGGGCGTAGTCCGGCTGCGCAACAGTCGTTATCGCGATGATGAAACGCCTCTGGACCCGCTCTGCGACTGTTATACCTGCCGCAACTACTCCAAGGCCTATCTCTATCACCTGGACAAGTGCAACGAGATTCTCGGGCCACGGCTGAACACGATCCACAATCTGCGCTACTACCAGAACGTGATGGCCCGAATTCGGGCGGCTATCGATGCCGACGACTATCCGCGCTTCATGGCAAATTTTCTGGCCTCTGATGAAGGGCGTGCCAAGAACGCAGCTTCGCAAGTCTGATCGGCAACAGGCCCCGTACAGCCTCAGATCGTGTCCAGCAGTGCGGCCACATCCTTTTCGATGGAGGAAGGCTTGTCGGTCGGTGCGTAGCGCCGGATCACCTGACCCTCCGGTCCGATCAGGAACTTGGTGAAGTTCCATTTGATCCGTTCGGAGCCCAGTACGCCGGGCTTTTCGGACTTGAGAAATTTGTAGAGTGGGTGCGCGTCGTCGCCGTTGACCTTGATCTTGGCGAACATCGGAAAGCTCACGTCGTAGGTCAAGGAACAGAAGTTCTTGATCTCGTTTTCGTCACCGGGTTCCTGATGGCCGAACTGGTCGCAGGGGAAACCCAGGATCGAGAATTTTCGATCCTTGTATTTTCGGTGCAGTGCTTCCAGGCCGGCGTACTGCGGCGTGAATCCACACTTGCTGGCCGTGTTGACGATCAGTAGAACCTGCCCGCGGTAGTCACCCAGAATCTGCGGCTGCCCGTCAATGCTTGCCGCTTCGATGTCGTAGATGCTCATGGCACTCGTTCGGTTCAGGCGGCTTCGTTCGACTGTGCGGCGGACGATGGTTTCGTGGAGGCCTGCTCCACGGCTTCGAGGAACTCGCGGCTCCAATGGCGAATGTCGTTGTAACGCACGATGTCGTACATGGTACGCAGACGGTCTTCGGATTCGGCGCGTCCCATGGTGATCCCCAGGTAGATCGAGCTGACCAGGTCATTGTGGTCGTGCGGATTGGTCAGCAGGGCGCCCTTGAGTTCGGCGGCGGCGCCGGCGAACTCGGACAGCACCAGCACACCGCGTCCCGAGGTAATGCCCTGTGCGGCGGCGAATTCCTTGGCGACCAGGTTCAGGCCGTCGCGCAGCGGTGTGATCCACATGACATCCGCCATCGCGTAGTACGCCACCACTTCCTCGAACGGGAAGCTGCGGAAGAAGAACTGCACCGGCTGCCAGCCGACCTGGGCGAAGCGGCCGTTGATGCGGCCCACCACTTGCTCGATCTGGGTCTGCAGGCTGCGATAGATCGTCATCTCGCGTGCGGCCGGTACGCAGATCGAGATCAGCGTGATCTTGCGATGCAGTTCCGGGTTTTCCGCGAGCAGACGCTCGTAAGCCTGCATCTTTTCCAGAATGCCTTTGGTGTAGTCCAGGCGTTCCACGGACAGGATCAGGCGCAGACCCTTGAGCTGGGTGCGCAGCTCCGCCATCTGCGCCTGGGCCTTGTCGGACTTGAGGATTTCGTTGATCCGTTCGATGTTCACGCCCACCGGATTGGCGCCGATATGCACGCGCCGACCATTGGACTCGATGACGCTGGTGACTTCGTCCAGCCCCATCGCGCAGCCGTAGGTGAGAAACCGCGGCGCGCAACTCTGGCGTTCGAGGACGCGGATCGGCATGACGCCGCGCGCAACGTCGACGAAGTTCTCCACCTGACGCGGAATATGAAAGCCCACGTAATCGCACTGCAACAGGCTGCCGATGATCGCGCGCCGCCACGGCACCACGTTGAAGATGTCGGCGGAGGGGAAGTAGGTATGGTGGAAAAAGGCGATGCGCACGTCCGGGCGCATTTCGCGCAGGAACGCCGGAACCATCCACAGGTTGTAGTCGTGTATCCAGATGATGGCGTTTTCCGCGGCTTCGGCTGCGGCGGCCTCCGCGAACTTCTGGTTGACCTTGAGGTAGACCTGCCAGTGATCTTCGCGGAAACGCGCGCGTTCCCAGAACGTGTGCAGCAGCGGCCAGAAGGCTTCCTTTGAGAAGCTCTTGTAGAAGATGTCCACGTCCGACTTGGTCAGTGCCACGCGCGACGCAATCAGGTTGGGATAGCGGTCCACGTCGACCGTGGTGTGAGTTTCGAAATTCTTGATCTTGGGATCTTTCACCGACCAGGCGATCCAGGCACCGCGCTGGGCGTCGCCCTTGGTATCCTTTTCGAAGAAGCTCAGTAGTGTGGGCAGGATGCCGTTCGGCGACTGATGCCGTTGGCGCTTGACCGTGCCCTTGACCACGGTTTCCTCGTACGGGAGCCGGTGATAGACGATGACCATGTCGGACTTGCCGGGCTTGTAATCCGGCGTCCCGAGCGCGGCCACGCCCTGCGGGCCGAGGAAGCCGAAATGCGCGAGCGCTTCGAGGATGCCGCCGCAGCCGCTGCGATGCGCATGCAGCACGCGTGCGAGTCCCTTGGTCTGTTCCAGCAGCGCGGCCTCGGCGTTGCCGACACAGACGCCCTTGAAGCCGAACGAGAACATCGACAGGTCGTTGACCGTGTCGCCGGCCACGAGCACCTGTTCGGTGTCGATCTTCTGGCTGTCGATGAAGGCCTTGAGCGTGGACCCCTTGTTGACACCTTTCGGCAGGATGTCGAGATAGGTGTTGGCCGAGAACAGGACCTCGCAATCCAATTCGGCCGCGACGCGGTGGACCTCCTCGGTCACGTCACCAGCACGGCAGAAATACGAACACCGGCGTTCCTGCGGCGTGGCCTGGCGCTCCAGTTCCGGAAAGCGTTCCATGGCGGCGGCCACGGCCTGTTCGCCCGGCCAGCGGCCTTCGATCTGGGATTGCAGCGGTTGCACGGCTTGCCGCGTATGACCGTCGCAGACCGTCGCGCCGACGTCGCAAATGATGTAGTCCGGCTGCGGAATGGACGGGTCGGACAGCAGCGGCAGCACGGTTTCCAGACCGCGGCCGGTGACGAATACAAGCTGGATGTCCGGGTGGCGGGCGATTAACTGGTAGAGCTGATGGCGCTCTTCCGTGTCGCCTGCGAGAAAAGTGCCATCGAGATCGGTGGCGAGCAGCATGCGCGGGCTCCCTCGGTTGTCTGCGCGTCCGCTGGGAGCGGGAGCGCGATAGAGCGGAAATGCGTCGATCTGTATCGACGATTGGCTTTGTTAATTGTGGGTGATCATGAACCGGCACTCAAGCCGAGTGCTCGAAACCGGCGCACCAAGCCCCAGCCGATCAATATTCTGCGGCCCAGTCGCTTAGCCATCGCTGAAGCTCAGCGCCACGATGCGTGCCAGCTTGCCGTCGTCCAGACCCAATTGTGCGGCCGTCGCGGCATCCACGGTCACCGAATCTGGCTGCGGCCCGTACTCGACGAGCGTACAGCGAAAGTCCTCGACGCCGTCGTTGGACAGCAGGTGGCGCGGGCCGGCCGACGGAGCGCCAACCTGCGTCGACAATTTCTGTGATTTGCGCACTGTGCGTATGTCGGTGAGCGGTGCTTCCACGGTGGGGCCGCCGTCGAAAATGTCGATGTAGTACTGGTAACGAAAACCTTCCTGTTGCAGCAGGTGCAGCGCCGGCGCGGTTTGCGGGTGGACCTTGCCCATGACTTCGCGGGCGGCTTCCGGCAGCAGCACCGTGTAGATCGGGTGAGGCGGCATCAGTTCGGCGATGAAGGCCTTGTTGCCCTGGCCGACGATGTGCTCGGCGTCACCGTAGTCGATCGTGAAGAAGTGGCGACCCAGACCTTCCCAGAATGGCGATTCGCCGGATTCGTTGGAGACACCGCGCATTTCGGCGATGACCTTTTTCGAGAACCGCTGCGGATGCGCCGCCATGAACAGGAATCGACACTTGGACAGCAGCCGCCCGGTGCCGCCGGCGCGGAATTCCGGCTTGAGGTACAGCGAGCACAGCACCGACGTGCCGGTGTAGTCATTGGACAGATACAGCGTGGGGATGCGGTTGTAGAGCTTGAATTCACGGCTGGCGTGCACCGTCATGCCCACGTGGTAGTTGTAGAACGGCTCGTCCAGTCCGCAGGCGGCCTCCACCGCGCAGCAGCCACCGATCTCGCCGGTGTCGGTTTCCTCAAGCACGAACATGTAGCGCTCATGTCCGGCCTCGCGCACCTCGGTGGCGAAGGACTGCACCGACAGCTCGATTTTCTCGCGCAGGTACTCGGCGACGGGGGGCAGGGACGTAAAGCCGGTCCCGGCGGTCTGGGCCATGTGCAGCAGGGCGTCGAGGTCCTCGAGCCCGATCGGTCGGATGATTTTCATACCTTGCCAATGTCTTGAAGGCTGAAAGCCGTCCCCGGACCGGGGCGGCTTCAAAATGGGTGTGTCCGCTACTGTATACGGCCCGGGCGAAATCCCGGGCGATGATTCAGAGCGATATCTCGCCGCGCGCCAGACGCAGCAACAGCAGTGCGGAGAGTTGTGCGCGCTCGCTCAGACTGGAGATGCGCATGTATTCGGCGTCCGAATGAATCTTGCCGCCGACCACGCCGAGGTTGTCGATATTCGGAAGGCCGTGCGCCGCCAGATTGTTGCCGTCGCAGCAGCCGCCGGTCGGCAGGAATTCCAGACCGAAGCCCAGTTCGCGACCGCAGTCTCCGATCAGGCCAGCGAGCTTTTCGGTCAGCCCGTGGAACGGCTTGGGTGGCCGGGTGAAACCGCCGCGCAGTTCAAGGCGAATGCCATCTCGTTGGCCGATGTCCGCCATCAGTGATTCGAGCTGTGCCCGCATCCAGGTTTCGTCGTCGGCAGTGGACGTGCGCACATTGAATTTGAACAGACTCAGCGCCGGCACTACGTTGAGGGCGCCGCCGCCGGTGATGTAGCCGGGATTGATGGTGACGCCGTCGCGCGTGCCGTTCAGTGCGTCCAGCGCCGATACGAAATCGGCACAGGTGCGGATCGCATTGCGGCCCAGGTGATGCTCGCGTCCCGCGTGCGCCGCGCGGCCGTGCACGATCACGTCGAAATTGCCGCTGCCCTTGCGCGCCCCGGCGAGATTGCCGTCCGGGAACGAGGGTTCGTAGATCATGCCGAAGCGGTTGCGCGCGGCGGCCTCGGCCAGCAGCGGAGCCGAACCGTGCGAGCCGATTTCCTCGTCGGGATTGAACAGCACCTCCCAGCCGATGGCCGCATGCCAGGGGCTGGCCTCCAGAACACGCAGCGCCTGCAGCATGACCAGCTGGCCGCCCTTGAGATCGGCCACGCCGGGGCCGTGCAGGGTGTCCTCGTCGATCAGGCGTGCCGTCTGAAACGGATGATCGGCCGCGAACACGGTGTCCAGATGCCCGCACAGGAAGACCTGCAACGGCGCCTGTGGGCGCTTGCGCAGGCGCACCGCGCGGCCCAGCGCGCGCTGGCGAAGCTCGCCGGAGTCCGCAGTGTTGGCGAACGGCGCGACCTCGATGCGTTCCACCTGAGGGTGCAGATCCGCGAACAGGGCGATCAGGCGTTCGCCCATGGCGTTGATGCCCTCGACGTTGAAGCTGCCGGAATTGATGTTGGACAGGGCGATCAGCTCGTCCCGCATCGCGGACTGCTGATCGTCGATGCCTTGCAATAGCGGCGCGTAAGCGGCGTCCATGGCGATCCTGCGTGTGCAAAGCACCATTGTACGGTCGCCGCTCCAATCGCCGGTTGGCCGGACTTGTCCACCGGCCCTGTCCGGCACGTCCGGCCGACTGTCCGCGGACACTGTCCGGTTCGGTAAGGTTTGAAGTTAATTAAATAAAATCAACAAGATAATTTTAATTTCAAACTGGTATGCCGCTTGCGCCATCACACCCTGAACCGTTCGGAGAAGATCATGCGCAGTACCGGGGAGTCGGCGAAGTCGCGCGTCGTTGAGAGCATCAGCTCGGCCATCGTGCTGGCAGTTGCGCTGTGCATGCTGCCGGGCGTAGCGCAGGCCGAGGGTCTGATGCAGGCCTATCGCCAGGCATTGACGCAGGACATGTCGCTGGTCGCGGCGCTGGAAGCGCGCAATGCGGCGATCGAGGCGCGCCCGCAGGCGGTTTCCAATTTTCTGCCGCAGTTCAATGCCAATGCCGGCTATGCGCGGGAGCACTATCACTATGAATCCGATGCGGCCGGCGTACCGGATGACCCTTCCGATCCGGAGCCGGACGCCGCTGACGATGTGCGTCTGTCCGGTTCGCGCCGTGAGTGGTCGCTGAGCCTGACGCAGACCCTGTGGAGCTTTGAAGCCTTTCACCAGTTGCAGAGCGCGAGCCTGGACGTGGCCAGTGCCGAGGCGAGCTATCGCGCGGCGCAGCAGGACGTGATGCTGCGGGTCGCCCAGGCTTATTTCGAGGTACTGGCGGCGTCCGACGCCTTGTTCGCCAATCAGGCCGAGCGCGAGTCCTACGCGACGCTGGTGGACCAGGCGCAGAAGCGGCTCAGCACCGGTCTCGGTGCACGCATCGGCGTGGATGAGGCGCGTGCCTTCTACGAACTCACCGCGCAAAGCGTGATCGATTCGGAAACCGCCTTGATGGACGCGCAGCGTGCCCTGGCGCAGATCACCGGGACGCTGGACCTCGCGGTCACGCCGCTGGCCGAGGAGATTCCCTTGCGCCGCCCGGATCCGGAATCGGCCGACGACTGGGCGCAGGCCGCCTCGCGCAACAACTACTCGGTGCTGGCGGCCAGCCTGGACGCGGACTCCGCCGAACGCACGGTGGCGGCGACCCGCGCACAGCATCTGCCGAGCCTGCAGCTGCAGGGCACGCTCGGCCACACCGCGCTGTCGCCGCAGCTCGGCAGCGATTATCGCGCCGACAGTCTCGGCGTCTACGTCGACTGGCCGATCTTCAGCGGTGGCCTGGTGCGCTCACGGGTGCGCGAGGCCAGTGCCTTGCAGCGCGGCGCCGAAGCCAGTCTGGAAAGCGCACGCCGCGATGTTGACCGGCAGGCACGTCTGGCCTATCGCGGCGTGATTGCCGGCATTCACAAGCTGCAATCGAATCAGCGCGCCGTGAACGCCAATCGCACCGCGCTGGACGCCAGCCGCAGCGGCGTCGAAGTCGGCACACGCACCGAGTTCGATCTGCTCAATGCGCAGAACAATTACTACGCGGCGCTGCGCAGCTACTACCAGTCGCGCTACGACTATCTGACCAATCTGTTGCGGCTCAAGGCACTGGCCGGGCGCCTGGTCGAGGCCGATCTGGTGGCCATCGACGCGCTGCTGGACGCGGACGCCAAGCGGAGCCAGCCCTGATGTCCGGCGGACTGTCCGGACGCCGTCCGCGGACGCATTGTTCCTCGCTATTTCTTGAAAAATTATTAAATTTAACAATTAATTATTTAACAAACTTAAAGTGGCGCGCGGCTTGCGCGTTGCTGTCATCACGCCGCGCTTCGCGGCCGGGGAGTCGATAGATGTTTCGTGACACGAGTGCGCAGGACCGGGTCGTCGAGCGAGCGTCGTTCTGGAAACGGCGGCGTCTGCCGATCACGATTGCGCTGCTGATCGTGATCGGCATCGTGATGCTGGCGCCGGGGCTGGCACGCCTGTGGTCAGCCGAAAAATCGGTGAGCGCCTCGCGCCTGTCGATCGCCACGGTGGAGCGCGGGCGTTTCGTGCGGGACATCGCGGCCGAGGGACGGGTGGTCGCGGCCGTCAGCCCCACGCTGTACGCCGCCGCCGCCGGCACCGTGAGTTTCGAAATCACGGCCGGACATGACGTGGCGCAAGGCGAGGTGCTCGGCACCATCGAAAGCCCGGAGCTGGAGAGCGAACTGGCGCAGGAGCAATCGGCCTTGCAGGCGATGACCGTGGACTACCAGCGCGCACAGCTCGACGCCCGGCAAAAGGCGCTGGTGGCGGAGGAAACCCTGGAGAAGGCACGCATCGACCGGAATGCCGCGGCGACCGAGCAGGCGCGGACGCAGAAGGCCTTCGATCTCGGCGTGATTCCGGAGATTGAGGTGATGCGCACCCAGGCCGCGCTGGACAAGGCCGAGGTGGCCTACAAGCACGCGCAGAGCGATCGCGGTCTGCAGACCGAAGGCCTGGCCTTCGAGGTCGATGCCAAGCGCCTGGCGCGTAACCGGCAGGCCTTGCTGGTCAAGGATCTCGATCGCAAGGTCGATCTGCTGAGCCTGCGTTCCCCGGTTTCGGGACAGGTCGGCCAGCTGCTGGTCGCCGAGCGTGCCTATGTCGCCAAGGACACGCCCTTGCTCACGGTGATCGACCTCAGCGCGCTGGAGGTGGAACTCAAGGTGCCGGAAAGCTTCGCGCGCGATCTGGCGGTGGGCATGCCGGCCGAGATTCGCGGCAGCGGCCGCGAGTTCACGGGTGAAGTCGGCGCCGTCTCGCCGGAGGTCGTCAGCGGCGAGGTCACGGCCCGCGTGCGCTTCACCGGCGATGCGCCGCAGGGATTGCGCCAGAACCAACGCCTGTCGGTGCGCGTGCTGCTCGACGCCCGCGACGATGTGCTGATGGTCGCGCGCGGTCCATTCCTGGAATCCGGTGGCGGCAACAGCGCCTACGTGGTTCAGGGCGATATAGCCGAGCGCCGCGTGATCCATACCGGCGCCGCCAGCATCGACAAGGTCGAGGTGCTCGACGGACTGCAGGTCGGCGAACGCATCGTGATTTCCGGAACCGACAACTTCGATGGCGCTCAGCGCGTTGTCATCAGTCGCTAAACGTACTTTAAGAAAGTCTCGTAATTGCCTAAACGTACAGGATTATTTACATGCTAAAGATGACCCATCTGTCCAAGGCCTTCCGCACCGAAGTGGTGGAGACCTTCGCCTTGCGTGACTTTTCGATCCACGTGCGCGAAGGCGAATTCGTGGCCGTGACCGGTCCTTCCGGTTCCGGCAAGACCACGTTTCTCAACATCGCCGGCCTGCTGGAAACGCCGACCGGAGGAACCTATGAACTCGATAGTCAAGACGTGAGCCAGCTCGGCGACGATGCGCGCTCGCGCATCCGCAACGAGAAGATCGGCTTCATTTTCCAGGCCTTCAATCTGATTCCCGATCTCAATGTGTTCGACAACGTCGACGTGCCCTTGCGCTACCGCGGCATGAAGGGCTCCGAACGCAAGCGCCGCATCGACGACGCACTGGCGCGTGTCGGGCTTTCGGCACGAACCAAGCACTACCCGGCCGAACTTTCGGGCGGCCAGCAGCAGCGCGTGGCAATTGCGCGCGCGCTGGCCGGCAGTCCGCGTCTGCTGCTGGCGGACGAACCCACCGGTAACCTCGACACCCAGATGGCGCGCGCCGTGATGGAGTTGCTGGAAGAGATTCATCGCGAGGGCGCCACCATCGTCATGGTCACGCACGATCCGGAACTGGCGGCACGCGCGCAGCGCAATGTGCACGTGATCGACGGGCAGGTGGTGGACGTGGGCGACGCCGAGGCTCGGCTCGCCGCCAGCGCCGTGCAGGCCTGAGGTCGGCATCACCATGTTCCGATACTACGCTTGGCTTGCCGTGCGCGGCCTGAAACGCAATCCCGGACTCACGGCACTGATGGTGCTGGCGATCGGCATCGGCATCGGCGCCAGCGTGACCACGCTGACAGTGCTGCAGGTGCTGTCCGGCGATCCCCTTCCGGGCAAGAGCGACACGTTGTTCTATCCGCAGATCGATCCGCAGGATTCGCTGGGTTATCAGCCCGGCGAGGAGCCGCCCGATGTCATCAGCTATCTGGACGCCAAGAACCTGCTGGATGCGCGACGCGCCGACCGTCAGGCGGTGATGACCGGCGGCGGCGCGGCGGTCATTCCGGTCAAGGCGGGGGTCGATCCGTACCTGCTGGATCTGCGCTACACCTCAGCCGATTTCTTCGCGATGTTCGAGGTGCCGTTTCTGCACGGTAGCGGCTGGACCGCCGCGGAAGACGAGGCACGTGCGCGCGTGGTGGTGATCTCGCGCCGGCTCAACGACAAGCTGTTCGATGGCGGCAACAGCGTGGACCGCACGCTGCGCCTCAACAATCAGGACTTTCGCATCGTCGGCGTAATCGACGAATGGCGTCCGAACCCTCATTTCTACGACCTCAACACCGGCAATTATTCGGATTCAGAAGAGGCCTTCATTCCGCTGGAAACGGCCATCCAGCTGGAGATGGGGCGCAACGGCACGATGAACTGCTTCGGCGAAGAACGGCTCACGCCACAGCAGCAGCTCACCTCCGGAAGCTGCATGTGGCTGCAGTACTGGGTGGAGCTCGACTCGGCCGAAAAGCACAAGGACTACCTGAATTTCCTGACGAGCTACAGCGAGGAGCAGCGCCGGCTGGGGCGCTTCGAGCGGCCGGTCAACGTGCGGCTGCGCAGCCTGATGCAATGGCTGGACTATCAGAAGGTCGTGCCCGAGGACGTGCGCCTGCAATCCTGGACCGCGCTCGGATTTCTGGTGGTGTGCATCGTCAACACCGTGGGGCTGATGCTCGCCAAGTTCCTGCGCCGCAGCAACGAAGTGGCTGTAAGACGAGCGCTCGGCGCACCTCGAACCTCGATTTTCTCTCAGTTCCTGCTTGAAGCCGGGGCGGTCGGCGCAGCCGGGGCGCTGCTGGGTCTGGCGCTGTCGCTGGCCGGGCTCGCCGCCGTGCGCATGCAGCCGGTGGACTATGCCGAACTCGCGCACCTCAATGGTTTGATGTTCTGCGCCGCGGTGTTGATGGCCGTGGTCGCCAGTCTCGTTGCCGGCCTGCTGCCGGCCTGGCAGGCCTGCCGCGTGCCGCCCGCGCTACAGCTCAAGAGCGAGTGAACATGGATATCCAACCGATACTCAAAGCGCTGCGTCATCAGAAGACCGCGGCCCTGCTGATCGCGTTCGAAATCGCGCTGGCCTGCGCGATCATCTGCAACGCCACCTTCCTGATTGTCAGCCGTCTGGAACGCAGCCAGATGCTCAGCGGCGTCGCGGAGAGCGAACTGCTGCGCATTCGCGCCGCCAGCCTCGACGATGACGAAGACAAGATGGCGCGGATTCGCGAGGACATCGCCGGGCTGCGCGGCATCCCCGGCGTGGTTTCGGTGACCGCCACGCAGCAGGTACCGTTCGGACAATCATCCTGGAATTCCGGGGTGCGCACCTCGCCCGATCAGCAGAACTCGGTGGTCAATGCCACCACGTATTACGACGGCGGCGACATGGTCTCCACCTTCGGTCTGAAGCTGGTCGCTGGCCGAGACTTCTCGCCGGACGAGTATTACGACTTCGACGAGGTCGCTAGCGGCGCCGTGACGCCAAGTTCGATCATCATCACCCGGACGCTGGCGAACCGCCTCTGGCCCGGCGAACCGCCTCTGAACCAGGCCATCTACATGGGCGGCAGCGATCCGCTGCGCGTCATCGGCGTCGTCGAAACACTGGTGCGACCGTCCATCTGGGATGACAGCACCGCCCACGACTGCGTGATCTTTCCGACGCGGGGCGCACCTGGAACCCAGTACGTATTACGTGTGCAGGGCAACGCCCCGGACGCGGTGATCGAGAGCGCCACGGCCAAGCTGAAAGCCTTGCAGCCGAACCGCATCGTGCGCGGTGCGGAAACCTTCACCCAATTGCGCGAGGAATATTTTCGCCAGGACCGTGTCATGGCCGTGCTGTTGATGACCGTGATCGCGGCGCTGCTGGTGGTCACGGCGCTGGGCATCGTCGGACTGGCCAGTTTCTGGGTGCAACGCCGCCAGCGCCATATCGGCATCCGCCGTGCGCTCGGCGCCACGCGCGGCAACATCCTGCGCTATTTCCAGCTTGAGAATTTCCTGATCGTCAGCGCCGGAATCCTGGCCGGCATGTTCGCGGCCTACGGCATCAATGCCTGGTTGATGCAGCACTACGAGCTGCCGCGACTGCCGGCGTACTACCTGCCAATCGGCGCGCTGAGCCTGTGGCTGCTGGGACAGCTTTCGGTGCTGCACCCGGCACTGCGCGCCACGCGTGTGCCGCCGGCGATGGCCACGCGGGGCGGTTGAGACGCATGCCCTACAGTCTGCAACTGGCCTGGCTCGGCATCCGCCGAAATCCGGCGATTGCCGGTCTGATCGTGCTGACCCTGGCCTTGGGCGTCGGCGCCACCATGACTGCGCTGGCGCTGTTCCTGCTGCTGTCGAGCGACCCACTGCCGGATCGCAGCGGCCAGGTTTACGCGGTGCAGATCGATTCGCGGGAAGCGCCAGCCTCAACCGAGGATTCGACGTCGCCGGAGCCGCCCGACCTGATCGGGATGAGCGACGGCCTGCGTCTGCTCGATGCGCGCCGTGCCCGGCGTCAGGCCTTGATGGTCAACGCACTGTTCTCGATTCGTAGCGGACAGGCATCCAAGGACGGAGAGATCGGACTGATGGCCACGGCTGACCTGTTTCCGATGTTCGGCGTTCGGTTCCTCTACGGCGGGCCCTGGACCATGGCCGACGAACAGGCGAGGGCGCGCGTGGCCGTGATCTCGGCCGAACTCAATCAGACCCTGTTCGATGGCCGCAACAGCGTCGGCGAAACCGTGGAGGTCAATGGCGAGACCTTTCATGTCGCCGGCATCAGCGCGCGCTGGAATCCGAGGCCGCATTTCTTCCTGCTGTCCTCCTTCGTCTATGGTGACGAGGGCGAGCAGATCTTCGTGCCGGTGCAGACTGCGAACGAGCTGGGCTTTTCGCCGGTGGGGCAGATCAACTGCAACGGTCGCTCCGCGCTGAACATGCAAAGCCCGGACCCGGATCGCTGCCGCTGGCTGGCGTATTGGGTGGAACTCGAGAGCGCCGCCGCGGTGCAGTCGTATCGCGACTATCTGTTGGCCGATTCGCGCGAACAACAGGCGCTGGGCCGCTTCGAACGCGCGCCCAACGTGAAGCTGTCCACCGTCAATGAATGGCTGGAGGCACACAAGGTGGTGCCGGACGACGTGCGTCTCGGCGTCTGGATCGCGTTCTCGCTGTTCGCGGTGTGTCTGGCCAACGCGGCCGGTTTGCTGTCCGCCAAGTTCCTGCGGCGTTCGTCCGAAATCGGCATTCGCCGTGCCCTGGGCGCCACCCGACGCTCGGTGTTCGTGCAATACCTGGCCGAGGCGGGCTTGCTCGGCCTGTTCGGCAGCATCTGCGCCTTGCCGCTGGTGGCGCTCGGCCTGTGGGTGATCCGACAGCAGCCGGTGGCCTATGCCTTCATGGCCGAGATCGATCCCTGGCTGTTCCTTGAGTTGCTGGTGCTGGCGGTGTTGGTCACGGCGGTCGTCGGCGGCCTGCCGGCCTGGCGTGCCTGCCGGGTGGCCCCGGCGATTCAGGTCAAGAGTCTTTAGCCATGTCTCTATCCCAGCTTTTGTCGAGCCTGCGCCGGAACAAGTTCATGGCTCTGCTGTTGGTGATCGAGGTCGCGTTTGCCTGCGCGGTGGTGACCAATGCGCTGTTCCTGCTCCAGAACAAGCTGGCGCCGATGCTGTTGTCGGACGGCGTCGCCACCGACGAGGTGGTGCTGGTCAACGGGCTGGTCAATTTCGGTGGTTTCCCGAAGACGCAGATCGACGGCGCCAGCCGTGCACTGCAGCAGATTCCCGGCGTTCGCGCCGTGAGCGTCGGCGGCCTGCCGTACGATGGAAAATTCCAGTTCAAGAGCCGATTGCGGCCGGAGCAGGACGACGGTGACGCCATAGAGGGCAGTTTCTACCTGCATCACAACCTGGTGCAGGCGCTGGGGCTGGAAGTGATCGAGGGGCGCGATTTTCTGCCGGAGGAGCGCATCGACCTTCCATTCGGCAAGATCGGTGGCGATGAGATGTCGGGGCGCAGTGCTCTGATCACCCGCGGTCTCGCCGATCGGCTGTTCGGTCAGGGGCAGGGGCTTGGGCGCTCCGTGCGCACGGGGGCCAGCGAAAGCGGTTCGGCAACGAAGGTGGTCGGCATCCTCGCCGACTTCATTCGACCCGAACCCACGGACGCCGCCGTGGCGCAGTACACCATGATCCTGCCACTGCGGCTGATCGACGTGCCGATCCTCGGCTTTGCCCTGCGGATCGACCCCGCACAGCGGGACGCCGTGATCAAGGCGGTGCCGGCGGCGCTGGAGACTCAGTTGCAGTCGCAAGCCGGATTCGATCTCGAAGTGCAGTCCTTCGACGAAGTGCGCGACGCCTACTTCCAGACCAGCCGTGCGCTGGTGTGGTTGCTGTTGACGGTGGCCGGCGTGGTGGTGGCGATCACCGCTACCGGCATTGCCGGACTCACCGGGTTCTGGGTTCAGCAGCGACAGCGCCAGATCGGAATCCGGCGCGCTCTGGGTGCGCGTCGCAGCGACATCCTGCGCCTGTTCCAGGCCGAGAACCTGGTGATCGTGTTGGCCGGCTCCTGCTGCGGCCTCGCGCTGGCCTGGGGCATCAACCTGCTGCTGATGCAGCGCTATGAACTGCCACGCCTGCCGTGGGTTTATCTGCCGCTCGGCGCGGCGGTGCTGTTCGTTCTGGGACAGCTCGCGATTCTGCTGCCGGCGATTCGCGCCACGCGGGTGCCGCCGGCAACCGCCACACGCAATGCTTAGCAAGGGATCACTGAACCATGTGGGGATATTTCGCGGGATTGTCGTGGCGCAGCCTGCGCCGCACACCGGCGCTGACGGCCTTGATGGTGGTAACGATCGCTTTGGGCATCGGCGCCTCGATGACCTCGTTCGCGGTGTTTCGCGCGGCCTCGGGTGATCCGATTCCCTGGAAATCGCACCAGCTTTTCGTACCGCTGATCGATCTGTGGGGGCCGGGGCAGCGCCGTGACGACGAACCACCGGACGCCCTGAGCTACACCGACGCGACGGCCTTGATGCGCGCGCACGCCGCCAAGCGCCAGTCGGCGCTCTATCCGGTCGGCTTTTCGCTGATCCCCGAAGACGCCTCGCGTTCGCCGTTCACGGTGGAGGGCCATGCCGTGTTCAGCGAGTTCTTCCCGATGGTGGACGTGCGATTCCGCTACGGCACCTCCTGGGGCGAAGCCGGCGACGAGCAGCATCTGGCGCAGGCCGTGATCAGCAGCGGACTCAACGACAAGGTGTTCGGCGGCGAGAACAGCGTCGGTCGCGAGATCGATCTGGACGGTACGCGGTTTCGCGTGGTCGGCGTGCTGGACGACTGGAACCCGCAACCGGTGTTCTACGACATCGCCAACGGCAACAGTTTCGGCGAGCCGGACGAGCTGTTCATTCCGTTCGGCTGGGCCATCGATCACCAGATGCAGACCCAGGGCAACAACAACTGCTCAACGGATTCGGACCCGGGTTGGGACGGCTTCCTGCGATCTTCGTGCGTGTGGATCAGCATGCTGGTGGAATTGCCGGCGCGTGCCGACGTCGAGGCCTATCGCCGTTTTCTGGATGGTTACCACCGCGAGCAACAAGCCGCCGGTCGATTCGACTGGGCGCCCAACAACCGTCTGCGCGATATTCCTGCGTGGCTGGAATACGAACATGTGGTGCCCGACGAATCGCGGGTATCGATGCTGATCGCGTTCGGATTTCTTCTCGTGTGCCTGTTCAACGTGATCGGCCTGCTGCTGGCCAAGTTCATGCGGCGCGCGCCGGAAATCGGCGTGCGCCGCGCACTCGGTGCTTCGCGCGGACGAATCGTCCAGCAATTCGTCATCGAATCGGGCGTCATCGGCCTCGCGGGCGGCCTGCTGGGGCTGGCCTTTACCGCACTGGGTCTGGCCGGTGTCGGCCTGATCTTCGACCCGGAAATCGCGCGGCTCGCAAAGCTCGACAGCGAGCTGGTGCTGGCGACGGTGCTGCTGGCTGTGATCGCCACGGTGCTGGCCGGACTGTTCCCCACCTTGAGGGCCGCGCAGGTGCGGCCGGCCTGGCAGCTCAAGGCCAACTGAGGACGACACGACATGAGCCTCAAACCCATACTCAGCGCGCTGTTGCGCAACAAGGCCGGCGCGGTGCTGATCTCACTGCAGATTGCACTGACGCTGGCGATCATCTGCAACGCTCTGTTCATCATCCAGCAGCGGCTCAGCTATATCGACCGGCCCAGCGGGCTTCAAGAGTCCGCACTGTTCACCTTCGCCAATCTCTGGGTCGGACCGAGAGACGGCATGAATATTCCGGACCGGATCGCGCGTGACCTGCAGACGATTCGCAGCACACCCGGTGTGATCGACGCCGTGCGCAGCAACAGCTATCCGCTGCGCGGCGGTGGTTGGAGCACGGGCCTGCAGACGCAGCAGGGCCCTGACCAGCAGCGCGTCATGAGTACGCAATACATGGTCGATGACCACGCGCTGGCGACCTATGGACTCCATTTGGTGGCAGGGCGCAACTTCACCGCTGGCGAGATCGAAAACCTCGACATGCAGGGCAATCCCGCGCCCAAGGTGGTGATCGTGACCCAGTCGGTGGCAGACGCGCTGTACCCGGATGGCGATGCGCTCGGCAAGCCGCTGTACGTCAGCGATTCGGTGCCGCCGTCGACGATCATCGGCATCGTCGAGCGGATGCAGACACCCTGGGTCGGATTTTCCTGGGCGGATACCTTCTACAACAACTCCACGCTGGTCCCGTTCCAGATGATGGCGCCGTTCGGCCATATCATCGTGCGCGCCGAGCCGGGGCGTCGCGAAGCGGTGATGAAGGACGTCGAACAGCGTCTGCTCGCCTCCGATCGCATGCGCGTGATCCTCGCCATGCGCAGTTTCGATGAAGTGCGCGCCAACGCCTATCGCAGCGATCGTGGCATGGCAATACTGATGAGTGTGATCTGCGGCGTGTTGCTGTTGGTCACCGCGGCCGGCATTGTCGGTCTCGCCAATTTCTGGGTGGGCCAGCGCCATCGGCAGATCGGCATCCGCCGCGCGCTCGGTGCCCGCCGCCGCGACATTTTGCGTTATTTCCAGATCGAAAATCTGATGATCAGTCTGGTCGGCGTCGTCATCGGCATCGCCGCGGCGATACTGCTGAACCTGTGGCTGGTTACGCACTACGAGATGGCGCGCCTGTCGCTGCTCTACATCCTTGTAGCCGCCGTGCTGGTTCTCGCGCTGGGTCAGCTCGCCGTGCTGCAGCCGGCGCGCCGTGCCTCCCGCGTGCCACCGATGGTGGCGACGCGCGAGGCCTAGGGCAAGGTAGGATTGATCCATGCGCACCGTACTGATCATCGACGACAACCAAGCGGTGGGCGACGCCCTGTCGCTGTTGCTGTCGTTGCACGAAATCCGCGCCCTGATCGCGCATTCGCCGGAGGAAGGGCTGGCCGAACTCGACCGCAGTGATGTCGATGTGGTCATCCAGGACATGAACTTCACCGCGGACACCACCTCGGGCGAGGAGGGCGTGGCCCTGTTCCGGGCGATCCGCGAACGGCATCCGGATCTGCCGGTGATTCTGCTCACGGCGTGGACGCACCTGGAAACCGCGGTGGAACTGGTCAAGGCCGGCGCCGCGGACTATGTGGCCAAGCCCTGGGATGACGCCAAGCTCTCGGCGACGGTCGAAAACCTGCTGGAACTCTCCGAAAGCACGCGCGAGGTCTCGCGCCATCGGCGCGAACGGCGTCGTCGACGCGCGGAACTCGAATCGCGCTACGACCTGCGCGGCATCGTCTACGGCGCCACCGCCACCGAGCGTGTGATCGAGCTGGCCTGCCAGGTCGCGCGGGCCGAGATTCCGGTGCTGATCACCGGCCCCAATGGCGCCGGCAAGGAACGCATCGCCGACATCCTGCATGCCAATTCGGCCGTCAGGCGCGGCGCCTTCGTCACCGTCAATTGCGGCGCCTTGCCATCCGAGTTGATCGAAGCGGAGCTGTTCGGCGCAGAGGCCGGTGCCTACACCGGTTCGACCCGAGCACGCGAAGGGCGCTTCGAACTGGCCGACGGCGGCACGCTGTTCCTGGACGAAATCGGCAATCTGCCATTGTCGGGACAGGTGAAGTTGCTGCGCGTGCTTGAATCCGGCGATTTCGAGCGCCTCGGGTCGGCGCGCACGCGGCACGTCAAGGTGCGTTTGCTCAGCGCCACCAATGCCGATCTGCCGGCGATGATCGAGGAAGGTACATTTCGCGAAGATCTCTACTATCGGCTCAATGTCATCGAGGTTCGCCTGCCGCCGCTGGCGGAGCGCTGCGATGACATCCCGCCGCTGGCCGAGCATTTCCTGAATGGCGAGGCACGCCTCTCCGACGAGGCGCGGGACGCGCTCATGGCCCATTCCTGGCCCGGTAACGTGCGCGAACTGCGCAACGCGCTGGAACGCGCCCGCCTGCTGTGCAGGGACGGCGTGATCGAAGTGGTCGATCTCAATCTGCCGGCGCGCAAGCCCGGTGCGGCGCGCAATCTGGACGAGCCGGACAAGGCCGCCGTCGAAGCGGCGCTGGCCGCCGCCGGCGGCGTGGTCAGCCGCGCGGCGCAGTCGCTGGGTCTGTCGCGTCAGGCCCTGTATCGGCGCATGGAGCGCTTCGGTGTGTCGGAGTCCTGAGTCGGTGCTCGCGCCCGCCCGGGACCGCCCGTGAGGGGCTCCGGATTTTCCGTCGAAGGCAAGCTGGCGGCCTTGCTGCTGGCGGTCTACGCCTGTGGCGTGCTCACGGCTGGCCTGTTCGCCAATCTCCTGAATGGCGACCAATGGGCTTTGCTGCTGGCGTTTCTGCTCGGGGCGCCGGTGGTGCTGCTGATCGCGCGCCAGGCGGTGCAACCCGCGGCACGCCTGCTGCGGGCCTTGCAGGGGGCAGTCGCCAGCTATCGTGATGGTGACTTCAGCCTGTCCATCGCCAATGACCGTAATGACGAACTGGGGCAGCTCGTCGTGGTGCACAACGAGCTTGGCCAGACCCTGCGCGAGCAGCGCCAGCATCTGGTGCAGCGCGAATTGCTGCTGGATACCGTGGTTCAGAACACACCGGTGTCGCTGGTGCTGACCGAATCCAGCGGTCGTGTCGCCTACGCCAATCTCGCAGCACGCAAGCTGTTCAATGATGGCAAGAGTCTCGGCGGGCAGGCATTCCAGTCGATTATCGCCGCACTGCCTGCGGTGGTGCGTGAAGCCGTGGCCAGCGGCGAAGACGCCCTGTTCACGGTGCCGCTGGACGGCAACGACGAGACGTTCCACGTGTCGCAGCGGGGCTTTCGCCTGCAGGGGCGGGCACACCGCCTTTATCTATTTCGCCGCATGACGCGCGAACTGTCCCGACAGGAAGTGGCCACCTGGAAGAGGGTGATTCGGGTGATCAGTCACGAGTTGAACAATTCGCTGGCGCCGATCTCCTCAATGGCCCACTCCGGTGCCGAACTGGCGCGGCGTGGCGATACCACGCGCCTGCCTCAGGTCTTCGCCTCGATCAGTGAACGCACCCAACATCTGCATGGCTTCATCGACGGCTATGCGCGTTTCGCGAAGCTGCCGGTACCACGGGTCGAGCCTGTGGCCTGGACCGAATTCGTGGCGACGCTGGCCGAGCAGGTGACGTTTCGCCTGGTCGGCGCGCTTCCGGAAGACGCCGCCTGGTTCGACCGCGTACAAATCGAACAGGTGTTGATCAATCTCATCAAGAACGCGCACGAGTCTGGCGGTGCCGCCGATGCCGTGGCGCTGTCGGTGCGGCGCGTGGCCGATGAGTTCCACATCGAAGTCGCCGATCGCGGCAGCGGCATGAGCGAGGCGGTACTGGCCAACGCCTTGTTGCCGTTCTACTCGACCAAGCGCAGCGGCACCGGCCTGGGACTGGCGCTGGCCCGCGAGATCGTCGAAGCGCACGCGGGCCGTATTCAGTTGGCCAATCGCAGCGGCGGCGGACTGCGGGTACGCCTGGTGCTTCCGGCAACGGTGCGTGAAGGGGCTCGGTGAGTCTCGCCGCAATTGCGCAATCGGTACGCGGTTTGCTTCACTGGCGTCCTTCACTGGGAGTTCCGGATGGGCGCGACGCGATTTGCGCGCCGGGCCACCCTTTTCTCGAAACGAACAATCGCGGTCAGCCTTGGCCGCCACGGGGTAGGCGATGAGCGGGGACGACTTGGTGAATGATCAGCGCGAGCCCAGGCTATGGCAGGCGCTGATGCCGCTGGCCGTACTGGTGGCAATGCTGACCGCCGCCGTGGCCTTGTTCGGCAGCGATTCCTCGTACGGCCCCAATCAGATCGGGCTGCTGGCCGCGGCCGGCTTTGCGATCGCCGTCGGCATGTCCAATGGCTCATCGTGGAAGGATTTCGAGAATGCGATCGCGCAAAGCATCGCGGTTTCGTCCAACGCCATGCTGATTCTGCTGATGGTGGGTGCGGTCATCGGCAGCTGGATACTCAGCGGCACCGTGCCGACGCTGATCTACTACGGGCTGGAGCTTTTGCATCCCTCCGTGTTCTACGCCGCGAGCTGTCTCATCTGCGCCGTCATCGGCCTCGCGATCGGCAGTTCCTGGACGGTGGCCGGGACCGTCGGCGTGGCGCTGATGGGGGTGGCCGTTGGCTTGGGCTTGAACCCGGCCATTGCGGCTGGCGCGGTGATCTCCGGCGCCTATTTCGGCGACAAGATGTCCCCGCTTTCCGATACCACCAATCTTGCGCCGGCCGTCGCCGGGTCGGAACTGTTCGACCATATCCGGCACATGGCTTGGACGACCCTGCCGAGCTTCGCGCTGGCCTTGCTCATATTCGTGGCCCTGGGATTGTCTGCGGACGTGTCCGGCAATGTCCAAGGCCCTGCCGCCTTGCTGGCGTCCATCGATGCCCAATTTGCGATCGGCTTGCACCTGTTGATACCGGTGATCGTGGTTCTGGGGCTTGCGATGCGGCGGGCGCCGGCCTTGCCGACACTGGCGGCCGGCGCGGTGATCGGCTTGATCTTCGCCGCAATCTTTCAGGGCGAACGTGTTGCGGAACTGAGCACCGCCTTTCCCGGAAGCAGCACCACGCGAGCGGTCGCCGGATTGTGGCAGGTGCTGTTTTCCGGCTATTCCGGAGACAGTGGCAACGAGAACCTTGACGCCCTGCTCAATCGTGGCGGCATGGCCAGCATGCTCAACACCATCTGGCTGATCCTTTGTGCGATGGCGTTCGGCGCCTGCATGGAGCGCGCCGGTCTGCTGCAGCGTCTGATCATTGGCCTGCTGCGCGGCGTGCGCAATGCCGGCTCGCTGGTGGCGGTGACGGTGTTGACCGCGTTCGGCGTCAACCTGATCGCCTCCGACCAGTACCTTTCCATCGTTCTGCCCGGTCGCCTCTACCGGATCGAGTACGAACGCATGGGACTGGACGCGCGCAACCTCTCACGCGCCACTGAGGACGGCGGCACGCTGACTTCGGTGCTGGTGCCCTGGAATACCTGTGGGGCCTACATGTCCGCGACGCTGGGCATTTCGACCTTCCACTATCTGCCGTACGCCTTCTTCAACTGGCTGTCGCCTTTGATCGCGATCGCCATGGCGCTGGCCGGCTTCAAGCTGTTGCGCAAGGGCCCTGCCAGCGCCGCGAGCTGATTGGCGATCACCTGGCGCACACGTTTCGTTGCCGTTCATGATCATTTGGTAATTTCTTCATTCAATTGGGAAAGATGCGGGAAGTCTGCGTCGCCAGAGTGGGGATTGCCGAGGTATGAATCCAGTCATGACGTCGAGGCGCGTGGAGCAGACCACCGCGACGCAGGAATTGTTGAACGCATGCGAGCGCGAACCGATTCACGTTCCGGGCAGCGTGCAGCCGCACGGCGTATTGCTGTGCATGGACGAGAATCTCAGGATCGTCCAAGCCAGCGAAAGTGCCGACGTCTGGTTGAGCCGCAGCGCCGATGACCTGGTCGGCCAGGAATGTGCCGACCTGTTGGGCGAATCCGATATGGAACGTCTGCGAACGGCCAGGGGCAGGGCGGATATCGAGGAATCACCCCTCTACATCGGCGTGCTCACGGCCAATGCGCGCCGTTTCGATGGCGTGCTCCATCGCAACGACCAGCTGCTGCAGCTCGAACTGGAACCCACCCGACGCGAGCAGGAAATGGGTTTCGGAGGCATCTATCCCCTGGTCCGGTCGTTTGTGTCGAACCTTCAGAGTGCCAGTTCCGTGGATGCGCTGTGCGAACTCGCCGCGCAGGAAACCAAGACCATCACCGGATTTGGCCGCATCCTCGTCTACCGTTTTGACGAGGACGGGCATGGCGAAGTGCTGGCCGAGCGGCGTGATGAATCCTACGAGTCTTACCTCGGCATGCTGTTTCCGGCGTCCGATGTGCCGCGTCAGGCCCGTCAGCTGTACCTCAGAAATCATGTCCGCCTGATCTCCGACGCAAATGCCAGCCCATCGCCATTGCATCCACGCGACAACCCGCTGAGCGGCGCGCCTACCGACCTCAGCTTTTCGGGGCTGCGCAGCGTCTCGCCGGTACACATCCGGTACATGAAGAACATGGGCACCCTCGCGTCCATGTCGGTCTCGATCGTCGTGCGCGGTCGCCTGTGGGGCCTGATCTCGTGCCATAACGCCGAACCCCGCCAGGTACCGTTCGATGCCCGCACCGCCTGCGAGCACCTGGGGCAGATCCTGTCGCTGCAGATCGAAGCCAACGAAGAGCGCGCGCAGACCCATCAGCGGCTCGAGTTGCGGCGCATTCTGGTCGGACTGCTGTCCGCGATCGCGGATCGCGATGATTTCGTGGCCGGACTGATGTCCAGCCCGACCGATCTGCTGGCGTTCGCGGGTGCCGGTGGCGCCGCGATCCTGTTCGGCGGCCGTTGCGAGTTGTTCGGTGATACGCCCGGTGAAGCCGAAGTTCTCAAGCTGGTGGACTGGTTGTCCGCCCATTCGTCCAATACAGTGTTTTCGAGTGCCTGTATCGGCCGAGATCTCCCGGCCAATGTGATTTCCACGGGTGACACGGCCGGGGTCATGGCGGTGTCGATTTCTCAGGTGCACCGCAACTACATCATCTGGTTCCGACCGGAGGTCCGGCGCACCGTGATCTGGGCCGGCAGGCCGGACAAGACCGCGACAACCTCCGAACCAACGATGCTCAGTCCGCGCCACAGCTTCGAAGCCTGGAGCGAGACGCATACGGGGTGCAGCCGCCCGTGGAGCGCCGGTGAGCTTGACGCGGCGCTGGAACTGCGCAGCGCGATTCTGACGATCGTCCTGCGCCGTGCCGAGGAAATGGCGGCGCTGGCTCATGAGTTGGAGCGCAGCAACCGGGAGCTCGAAGCATTCTCGTATTCAGTATCGCACGACCTGCGCGCACCGCTGCGTCACATCGTCGGTTACGCGGATCTGCTGCGCGAACTCGAAGGTGAGGGGCTGAGCGAGAGAGGGCGGACGTTTCTCGCCAACGTCGAGGAATCCGCGACATTCGCGGGAACGCTGGTGGATGACCTGCTCACATTCTCGCAGATGGGGCGGGCCGCGCTACGACCCGCGCAGGTGAATATCCGCGAGTTGGCCGAATCGGTGATCAAGGATCTCGGCACCGAGACAGCGGGCCGCAATGTTCGCTGGGAATTCGGCGAACTGCCCGTGGTACGCGGCGACCCGGCCTTCCTGCAGATGGTGATGCGCAACCTGCTGTCGAATGCGGTCAAGTATTCGCGAGGGCGGGAGCCGGCCGTTATCCGCATCGACGGCGAAGACACGGCCACCACCCATGTCGTCCACGTCCGCGACAACGGGGTCGGCTTCAACATGAAGTATGTCGGCAAGCTGTTCGGGGTGTTTCAGCGCCTGCATCGCATGGAGGATTTCGAAGGCACTGGTATCGGGCTCGCCAACGTCCGCAGAATCATCGAACGACATGACGGTCACGTCTGGGCGGAAGGGGAGACCGGCCACGGTGCGGTTTTTTCATTTGATCTACCCAAACTCTGAACACGTATGAGCACCTCACTCAAACCCATACTTCTGGTGGAAGACAACCCCAAGGATCTGGAGCTGACGCTGATCGCTCTCGAAAAGAGCCAGCTCGCCAACGAGGTGGTGATCACGCGAGACGGGGTCGATGCGCTGGACTACCTGTTCTGTCGCGGCGATTACGAGTCCCGCGGCAATGGCAATCCGGCGGTTATCCTGCTGGACCTTAAACTGCCACGGCTCGACGGAATCGAGGTGCTGCAGGTGATCCGTACGACGCCGGCGCTAAGAAGCGTTCCCGTGGTGATGCTGACCTCCTCGCGGGAAGAAACCGATCTGTTGCGCAGCTACGAACTGGGCGTGAACGCCTACGTCGTGAAACCCGTCGCGTTCGGTGAATTCGTTGAGGCCATCGCGGACCTCGGCATCTTCTGGGCAGTGCTCAACGAGCCTCCTCCCGGCTCCACCCGCGTTGCCCGCAGGAGCGCGCAAAAATGAATCCACCGGGTCCCGACGCCGAGGGAACCACAATCCGCATACTGTTGCTTGAAGACAATCGCCTGGACGCGGACCTGACGCGTCTGCGTCTGGAGAGCCTGCGTGTGCCCGTTTCTCTGCAAACTGTCGAGACCGAGGCCGATTTTTGCAAGGTGCTGGACGCCGGAGACATCGACATCGTGCTCGCCGATTTCATGCTGCCGGCCTTCTCGGGTGCCGAGGCCCTGGCGATTGTCCGCGAGCGTTCTCCGGACCTGCCGTTTGTCGTGGTGTCCGGCGTTCTCGGTGAAGAGCACGCCGTCGAGATTCTGAAGAAGGGCGCCACCGACTACGTCGTCAAACAGCGTCTGCAACGTTTGCCGATGGTCGTGGAACGGGCGCTCGCGGAGGCCAAGGAGCGACGCCAGCGCATCGGTGCAGAACGTGCCCTGGAAACCTCGGAGACCAACTATCGGCGCCTGGTTGATGCCCTACGCGACTACGCCGTCATCGGCCTGAACGCCGAAGGGCGGATCAGGAGCCTGAACCGCGCCGCCGAAGATATTCTCGGTTTCTCGATCCAAGAGATGAAGGGACGCCCCGCGAGCCTCTTGTATCAAGGACAGGAAACCGACTGTGGTTCCCTGCACGAATCGCTACAGAATGCCCTGCAGCACGAAAGCCATTCGGTGGAGTGCTGGATGAAGCGCCGGAATGGCAGCGAATTCTTCGCCTCGATCGTGACCACAACGATCCGGAACGACGCGGGCAATGTCGTCGGATTTTCGAAGATCATTCGGGATACCACCGAAGCCCGACGCGCGGCCGAAACCCTGGAGGCCGCCAAGGAACAGGCAGAGGCCGCCAACGCGGCCAAGGACCGCTTTCTGGCGATGCTGTCGCATGAACTGCGCACCCCCCTGACACCGATCCTGGCGGCCGTGCACCTGCTTGATCAGGAATCGGCCCTGCCGGCTTCGCTCGAAGACGTGCCGCCGATGATTCGCCGCAACGTCGAACTCGAAGCGCGCCTGATCGATGATCTGCTGGATCTGACCAGCATTACCCACAACAAGCTCAATCTCACCCTCAAACCGCTGGACATGGATGCCTGCCTTAGCGGAGTCGTGGAAATGGGAAGAGCGGAAGTGCGAGGCAAGCGGCAACAGATGGAGGTCCGCCTGGAGGCGGAACACTCGCTGGTGTCGGCCGATGCCGGCCGTACCCAGCAGATCATCTGGAATGTGCTCAAGAACGCCATCAAGTTCACGCCGAGCGGTGGCCGTATCGTGATTGAATCCTTCAACCCGGACGCCGATCACTACAGCGTGTGTATCAGCGACAACGGTATCGGCATCAGCGAAGCCGCGTTGACGCGAATCTTTTCCGCGTTCGAACAGGCCGATATCTCGATCACCCGCGAGTTCGGCGGACTCGGCCTGGGCTTGGCGATCGCGCATGCGCTGGCCTGCAAGCACGACGGCGAGCTGATCGCCGAAAGTGCCGGGCCAGGGCGCGGCGCGCGCTTCACGTTCACGCTACCGCTGCTCGATCGGGTGCCCGACGAGACCGAGGGGCCGGTATCGGTTGACCGTCGTGCCTATGAGCGCCCCCTGCGCATCCTGTTGGTGGAAGACAACGAAGACACCAGCCGCGCCATGGCCAGACTGCTCAAGATCCTGGGTCACGAGGTTTCGCTGGCGAATACCGTGGCCAGCGGCAAACGGCTCGCACAGACTGAGGTCTTCGATCTTTTGGTCGGTGATATCGGCCTGCCGGACGGTGATGGCACCGAAGTCGCGCGTGAATTCAAACGCATACAACAAAGGCCCTCGATCGCCATTACCGGCTTCGGCATGGACGAAGACATCCTCAAAAGCCAGGAAGCCGGCTTCACCGCGCACGTCACCAAGCCCGTCAACTTCGAACATCTGAGCGAACTGATCAGCGTGCTGACCAAGTACTGAAGTGGCCTGGTGCTGGCCGACGAGACGCCCAGCACCGTCTCCGCTAAAATCCCGCCGCACGCCTCGGTAGCTCAGCTGGATAGAGTGGCCCCCTCCTAAGGGGCAGGTCGCAGGTTCGAATCCTGCCCGGGGCGCCAGTAACTAATGATGTCGCGCGCTCATGCATCTCCGTAGTCCCGAAGACAGCAATTCGAACCTGCGACCTCAGAACCATGAATCGCTTTGCGATTGCGCGCGTAGCGAGCGATCGCAAGTTCGAATCCTGCCCGGGGCGCCAATCAGAACATGAAGTCGAGTGCTCGGAAGTCGCCAACCGCTCTGACGTATGAATTCGAACCTGCGACCTCAGAACAGTGAATCGCTTCGCGATTGCGAGCGCAGCGAGCCATCGCGAGTTCGAACCTGCCGGTGGACAATTTCGTATCTCAGCAATTAGCTGCTGATTTCCTGGGCGCAACGGAATATGCGGAACTGACCTGCCCGGCTTTTCCGGACCAGTGATTACTGGACTTTGGCTGCCGGGTGGTTGGTGGTTTTCAGCTTCGTGGTGAATTCGTTTGGGGTCAAGTAGTCGAGGCTGGAGTGCGGTCTGACGGCGTTGTAGTGCAGCCTCCAGGTTTCGATGATGGCCTTGGCTTCGGCGCGTGAGCGGAAGTATTCCAGGTTGAGGCATTCGTCTCGAAATTTGCCATTGAAGGATTCGTCGGCACCGTTCTGCCAAGGCTTTCCGGGGTCGTTGAGTGCGGTGTTCATGCCTTCGTCCGTGATCCATTTCAGGATGGCGTGGGAGACGAATTCCGGGCCATTGTCGGAGCGCAGGTGCCGTGGCGCACCGCGCACGCTCACGATCTGCTGAAGCGTCTCAATGACCTGCGCTGAACGCATCGAGCTGCCAACACGGATCGCCAGACATTCGCGCGTCCATTCGTCGATGACGGTCAGGCACTTGAGCGTTTGGCCGTTGGCGCAGGTATCGAAGACGAAGTCGTAGGCCCAGACGTGGTTGGCGGCCAGCGGCGGCGTGGGACGGGGCCGCCCGGTGGCGACGCGGCGCCGGGGTCGCTTTCCGGGCACCTGCAGGCCCGCCAAGCGCCAGAGCCGGTGGCAGCGCTCCAGGCTCATCGGATGGCCCTGCCGGCGCAGAAAGATGCGGATGCGCCGATAGCCATAACGTGGGTACTCGGCCGAGAGTTGCTTCATCGCCTCTATGGCCGGTGCGTCCTTGCGCGGCATCGCCGGCTCGTACTTCAACGTGGATCGCGGCACCTTCAGCAGGGCGCACGCGCGACGCTGCGACAGGCCGCGATCCACGCTGTGGACCACAGCCTGCCGGCGATCGGGTGCGCCTAGAATTTTCCCGACGCGATCTCCTTGAGGACATCGACTTCCAGATCACGCTCGGCCAGCAGGCGCTTGAGCCGCGCGTTGTCCTGCTCCAGCTGCTTCAGACGCTTGACGTCATTGGGCTGTAAGGCGCCGAAACGCTTGCGCCAGGTGTAAATCGTCTGCTCGCTCAGCTTGTGCTTCTTGGCCACCTCCGCGACCGGACTCGCGTCCGCTTCGCGCAGGATCTTGACCATCTGCTCTTCGGTGAATCGACTCTTCTTCATCAGCTCCCTCGCTGCTATGGGAGCCATCGTCTCAAGTTTCAAACGGTCCGAAAATGGGCGGGCAGGTCAGAACCGTTGGCGGCTATGTGCAAAAGCGGACGTTCGCGCGCTTCCCGGTGTTAGGCACGAGTAGACCTAATCGGCGATATGGTCACCCACCTCGCGAGTCCAACAGGTGATCTTGATGACGAACGCAGAGGGCACTTGGAATCATGCATCCAAGACAATAGGCACGGCCGCCTGTTCCGCCACCTTCTGAGCAATGGCGGCATAGAGATCAACGTCGGTCTCCGGGGTGCGGATTGAGACGATGAGACTGTAGCGGGCTGGTAGGTCGTAGCGCTCCTGGGCCGGACGTGTGCGCCACCAGCCTTTGGCTGGGTAGACGGCAATGAATCCACGGTTGGCCAGTTCCGCGGCCGTACCGTGCCAGACATCTTTGTGCAACGAGCCGCGGCGCCGCTGTCGTTCCCCAAGATCCCAGTTCGGATCCCTGGGATCAATCGGGTCGCCTTCGTCTTCGCGCTCCGCTGCAGCATTGATGCGAGCCACGAAATCTTCGGTCGTCGCGTCGAGCGCCCGCTGGACATCAAAGCGCAAGCGATGCGAGGGGTAGTGGAACTTTGACGACGTGCCCCGCGCCGACGGGTTAGGCTCGATGAAGTAGGACAGGGTCACGCATAGCTGGACCTTGGTGGCTGGCGGTAACGCGAGTAACTGCTCTTTGGGCCAAGGCAGCGAGTGAAGGTTCATGTCTCGGCTGACAACGCCCTTGCCCGTAACCTTCTTGAAAGGGTGGACCAAGTCCTCGACGACAAGCGTTAGTGAGTTTCCGGCACTCCAAAGTGCCTGCTCCAGATTTGGAACACCCCAGCCACAATGGCGGATCAGATTCACGTAGTCGGACTTGGTCTCGTTCCCGTGTTCGGGCAGGTACGCCGCCCGCATGGCCGGCGTCCACTCGGCCGAGTGGACTATCAGCGCCCTGATGGTCTCTGGGCGCAGCGCCGGGTACGAGGCCATCAGTTGTGCCGCCATGCGCGCGCCCAGTGCTGATGCTGCGCTCGTCGCGTTGGTCGTTGCGAACAGACGTTCAACAGGCATGTTGTGGGTCGTCAGCAGGTGGAGGCTCGTGATGCCGACAGCACCGAGTGCATCCTTGCCGGCATTGCCGCCCTCGAAGACCACGTCGGGCTTCAACGGCCAAGCCGAGTTCCACCCTTGCGACGTGCGGGTGTACGGACTGAGGCCCCCAGTCGGCGCAACGGGTTCCAAGCCTTTGGCGTCAGCCTCAGTGATCGTGACCTTCTCTGTGTATGCACCCACCGTGAGTGCGTTCCACGCCTGGCCTGGGTCACGGATGCCGCTGGTACTGAGACTTTCAGGGTACGTATTCCAGGACTGTGCGTCTTCGGTATTCCCGGCACACAGCACGAACAGACGCGGAAATTGTCCATCGCCGTCGTAATCGCAAGCAAGACGATCGACAGTCGATGACCATGCCGACGGCCGCCCCCGGTCGCGATCATCACTGGATGTCACGGCTGAGGTGAACACCCGTGGGCGCGCAGGCGCAGCGATCTCTGGCCGGGATACCGCCTCGGCGAACAGGTATCCATGTTGACGGGAATCGCCTGGGTTCGCGCCTTGTTCCGGGGTGAGCTTTACCGATTCCAACCGGTGAGCCACGACCAGAGGACCGGCCGAGGCAAGCACTTCCGAAAGGTCGCCTAGAGCGACAAGCCCGGCAAGGCCCGTCCCGTGGTTCGCGGTGTCGTCGACTCCCCATGCCGGATTGACGGTATGAAGGTCCGCGCCAGCCATGAATGGAGACAGCAGTGGATGTCCACGATTTACCCCTGAGTCGAGCAGGCACACCCGAGGTGTCGCATCGTCCTCAGACGCGGCCATCAATCGAGCGAGAGTTTCCTCAGCCCGCTCCTGCTGCTCGTTCGGCGTCATGCCATCGAAGAACTCGGCTGTTTCCTTCGCTCGACGCAGTTCGGCCACACAATTGAGCGTCATGACCGATGCCGAAAACTGCTGCTGCGTACCGTACATCAGCACGACGGTGCGCTCAGGGAAGTTGATCTGGTGCTCGCTGACCTGACACTCGGACAGCGCGGCGAGCTTGCGAAAGTCAGCGAGCACGGCATTGCGGTCTCCGCGCACCGGCAGCCAGACTTCCCACCAGAAGGCCTCGGTCGGGTTCTGCGGCAGCAATGCTGGATCGTCAGTCCACATCGCGCGGACCTCGGCGGTACGAATTGACGAAATGGTGTTCAGCAACGCGTGGTGATCGAAAGAATCGCCATTGGCCTTCTTTCGGTCGGCAAGGTAGTCCTCGACATACTTCTCGAAGTGAGCGAGCTTCCCATCAGGGACGAAGACATTAGCGAACGTCTTACCTGCATCGGTTCCGACACTCAGCAATTCGATCTTCTTCTGCGGGTCATGCCCGATCTCATAGCCGAGGCTCTCGAAGGCCAGGGCCACATCAGGCATGCCAACAAACTGGACTTGAAGGCCTAGACCGCTTTCGAGACCCTGCTCTTGCTGGGCTGTTGCAACATGCAGCGCAATTGGCTTCAGTGCGACGAGCTGGTCCCTAGGCGCTGTCGTCAGGAGATTTTACTCATAAGTCAGAAATATAGGCGACACTTGGGTGCCTGAAGAATGAGCGCACCAACGCGGGTCGCCGTGCAATATCGGCCAACTGCGCGTGGATGCGCTCGACCAGCTTTTCACCTGCTTGCAGAGGGCGGCGTGCATTGCCTGTCCGCTTGGCATAGCTCCAAACCAACTCGTCCGGATTCAAGTCCGGGGCATAACCGGGCAGGAAATGAAGGGTCAGCTTGCCTTCCAATTCATCGACGTAATCACGCACGGCCTTGGTCTTGTGTGCAGGCAGTCCGTCCACGACCAAATGCACAGGCTTGCGGCGACCGCGCATCATCTTGCGCAGCAATTCGATAAACAGCGATCCGTTCAAACCACCCGTGTAGGTAACAAACCAAAAGGCGCCTTTGGAGCTGACGGCCGAGGCGGCGCTGATGCTCTGGCGCTGGCCAGGAACCGACACCACCGGGGTCTGGCCCTTGACTCCCCAAGTCTTGCCTTGCACGGCATCGGCGCGAAACCCGGATTCGTCCCAGAAGTAGATGTCCGCCTTTTCCCGCTTGGCCTGGCGGGCAATTGCCGGGTAAGTCTCCCGCTGCCAACGCGCCACGGCCTGCGGGTCTCGTTGGTAGGCTTGCTGCAATGGCTTTTGCGGCGTCAGGCCTACCCGCGCCAGCAGGGCGCCGACCGAGGCCAGGCTCAGCACCACGCCAAAACGCTGCTCAATCAATTCACCCACGATCTGACGGGTCCACAGTCCGAAGTCGAACCCGTACTGCATCGGGTTCTTGCCGTTGACCCAACGAAACACTTGGCGCTCCTGCGCCGCATCGAGTTTGCGCGGTCGGCCGCTGCCCTTCGTCGAACGCAAGGCTCGTTTGCCCTTGCCTCGTCCTCGTGCCTTTTCCCGAACCTTGTAGGCCCAACTTCGATGCAATCCGAACGAGGCCGATACCGCCCGAGGACTCTCGCCTTCAGACAGGCGATCCAGCGCCATCAGGCGCATTTCTTCCAATGCTTCGCGCGATACGCTACGACCATCTCATTTCATGACCATTTGGAGCGCGACGACATGGGAAAGTTCAACCAATCGTCCCCTTTATTTCTGACCTATGAGTAAGCCACAAAACCCAGCAACGAATCTGAGCGGCGGCGAGGAAGGAAGAGAGGTTCTTGGCGTATCGGGTTGCGATGCCGCGCCATTGCTTGAGGTGCAGGAATGCGTTTTCGACCAAGTGTCGGTG
>Ga0207882_1000104_pt1 | contig 43104 bp, 66 predicted proteins | sample MalvirmetaMSP103_FD_184228 | JGI IMG/M metagenome (GOLD analysis project Ga0207882, IMG submission 184228) | Marine viral communities from the Deep Pacific Ocean - MSP-103 (SPAdes) | ecosystem: Environmental > Aquatic > Marine > Oceanic | place: Pacific Ocean | collected 2011-05-15 | reverse complement strand
GCACCTTATCCCAGCTTGCCTTGCCGTCAATGTATGCAAACACATCAAAAGCGTTACCGGTTTGATGGTTTGATTTTTTAACGTAGCCGTCAAGTTGAGACTTGCCAGCTTTAAACAGTGCATTCTGCTGCTCAGCGGTACGCAAACCGCCATCTTTAGGTATGCCAAAATCAATCAGGCTGATAGTTAGCGCCAAATTAATGACGTCAATCAGCTTTGTGTTGACGCCCTGCAGGTTTCGCTTGCTAGAGATTGATAGTTTAAACATCCGTCACCCCAAATAAGCTTGTAACGTTATCGTAAATCAACCCTGGCCACCCACGCATCAGATTTTGCCATCCAATTGGTGCCAACGGCCATGAAATAACTGTTTGGCGCGCCATGTATGCGCCGTATGTAGTTAACGTATGTCATGCCAAGAAATGAGCCGCCCGCGTAATGCAGTATGTCTGGCGTTGGAAAAATCACGCCACCATCTGGAGCCATGACACCACTTGTGTAGTTATGATTTAAATCCATAACAAACTCTGATTTGCCACTAGTTATTTTGTATAACTTTGGCTCGGATTTTGTCGGATCCATGCTGTTGCTTATTGCAGCAAGCGCAACTAACTCACCATCAAACGACTGTAAATCTTTTAAAAACAGCAATCCGCCAGCGTACCACAATTCAGGCTCTGACCAGCTGCATCCATCAACTGATTTAACATGCCAAATATTTTCCCTCAAATCAACAAAGCCATCAGGATGATCGTTATAAACGACATGCACATACTCACCATCATAGTGAGACAGCATGTAATGCCCCATACCATCGTTTACTATGCGTTGATTATTACAGCTTGAGTATATATTTCTAGTTGGGTATGGGTTTTCTGTGGTGTTATAAACAGTGTAAAGATGCAACAGCTTGCCTTTGACATTGTGCAGTTGCGGATAAGCCTTGTATGAGTTACTTTCTATTCTCTCCCAAAGAATACCATCAAGCGACCTGTACATAGCTCCATTTGCTCTAACTCCGACAGTTGAAACGGCTAAGTACAAAACATTCCCTATACATTGTATAGCTCCATTTTGGTGTGCGTCATTTAAAGCATTGTTGTGAACTATGCCGTAGTAACCAGTTTTCAAGTTTATGACGTTTACGTTTACACCATTTCCTGTGTTGTCGCTGAACGTTGCGAAATCACCAACATAGCAAGAAACCGCCGATGGCAAATGCCTCTCAGTATAAGTGCCAAGAATACCGTTGTACTTTGGGATGCCGTTAAAATACTGCGGCAACTCGTACCAAGTTGACTTTACGTTGTAATGAGTTATTACAGGTTTTCTTTCTATGATTGGCGGAGTTACTTCTTTTTCGCTACCGCCACCGCAACCAAAAACTACAAAGGTGATTAAAAGCGCTAAAGTAATTTTTTTCATTTAACACCCCTAAGAATTGCTATTCTGCCACCGATAGATTCAATCCTGAAAACCTAAAATGCTGACCTACTGGAAGGTGTTTGTTAATCTGAGCCTCCGTCACCTCACGCTCACCAGAACCATCCCGATCCGTGAAAGTTATTTCCCGCTCAGCAACGCCATCTACAAATTCAAACATAACGGTCTTGCCTTTAGCACCTAACAACCCTTCTAACGGTACAGCAAAGCTATCGGTTATTGGTAAACTACACTCAATTCGGTAAGTGTTTGGCACATTGATTTGCGCAACGTGACGGGTTTTTGATTGCCCGTCAATTGTTACAGACATTGAGCCTGCGTATGGATCAACAACATTGCCTGCAGACTCAACCTTGTGAGTGCCATTATCAAATAAAATATTCAGACTCATAGTATTGGCCTTGCGTTATAGTTAACTTGTACTGCTGTGTCTGTAGCGGTTTGCAGCTCAAGCAGTAATGAGTTATTGCAATATATTGGCTCTGATGGATTTTGAGTTGTGCCGGTAATCGCACCAATCAGCCTCAATACAGTTGAAGATGTAAAAGTATCATTCCATACAACGACACTATCAACGGTTAGCTTCACAGTTAGGCTTTCAGCGGTTAAGCCGTTAAGCTCAAGCATAAATAGTTGCCACTTACCAGTTAATGATAATGCTGTAACTAGAGAGCCTGCAGGGTTGACAGTTACTTGTTTGAATGATCCAGCATTCAGCGTTGATGGGTAATTTAAATCAGGAGCCATCAATACTATGCCGCCGCCGCCAACCAAGCTGCTTAATGGGATATCAGCCATTTACTATCTCCAAAATATTTTCCGCGACATATACTAAATGCACTGTATCTCCCGCACGCAATGTCAAATCATTACCAGCTGTAGCGTTACCTGCAGCGCCTCGTATTGTGTAGCTAGGATTTAAAATTCTGCACAGAGAATCACTGTTTGCTGTGCAATGCAAAACCAAAAAATCATTAACAGTAAACGCTGGCAATGTTATATCAACATCAGCTCCGATTGCCTGTACGTTGTTTTGGCTGTTAGCGGGTACAACAGTATTAGCGGTTATTAAGTCATTCCAGCGCACGCCGGATACAAACGCCCAATCTGCATTGCCCGGCGTTGGCTCTGATGCCGTTACGTCAGCAAGCGGCGTTAGTAGTTGCCAAAATGCGCCGTTATGCCTAACTGATGAAGGCAAGGCTAATGAGCCGGCTAATGCTGACCAATCGCCTTTAAAACTAGCGCTTGATGCTGCACTTGCAGCAGACGCTGCTGCACTGGATGCGGATGCAGCTGCGGCTAATTTATCGCCATTTATCTCGCCCGCCGTGGTGTTTATAGCGCCAACCGTAGTATTGATATTTGGCACCAGTGTAACAGCCTGGTAATCAGTCCAAGTTATCGCCGCATTGGTGAAATCTTCCGGCGATTGCGTCGCTCGGTTTGGCACCACACCGCTGTATGGCGTTATCGTTGGCACAGTCATTATGTTAAGCCCTCAACCTGTATCGTCATATCAATGACGCTAGGCGTTGTGATGTTTATTTGCGCATCTCTATAATAACCAAAAACAGCTGTGCCGTCATTAATATCTGACGGATTGCCGATCCAGACTGTCGGCACTGTTGATAGCGATTTAAGCTGGTTTTTCACAAATCCAAATAAGTTTTTAGGTAAAAAACAATCGTAGTCCATCAGGTCAGCGGTGCGACGACGTACAATATTGAAGTTACCAAACTCGTCTCGCTCTTTAACGCTGAAATCCAAACCTTGCCAGCCAGTACCATAAACAGCAGTGCCAAGAGACGTTTGCCTGCCGTAAACCAGAGTTCCAATGCCAAGCTCTCCGCCTGCTATTTCAGCTGTTATATCTAGCACTCCGTTTGGGTACGCAGGCAAATCAAGAAGCACAAAGCGCGTCAGCTCTATGATTGGCTCGAAAAAGTAATCATACCAACCGTTTATGGCTGAATTGTCACGCATCAGGATTGTTTTGGTGTAAACCTCAACGCTATCTGCGGTCATAGTGACAGTTACGCTATTAGCGCCTGTTACGTTAAATGCGGCAACAGCATTAATCAACTGCGCTGGGGTGATCACTATGTTTAAATCATCATCTGCCAGCGTCTGAGTGCCGTTAACTCCGTCAAACATAGCCCAGCGGTTGGTCGGGCCAATATCAACCCATGTTGGCGGGTTGGCCAAAACACCAACTTCTGGATCATCAGTTGTCGATGGGTCAGCCGTAACCCGGTAGCGCCTATGGGTGCTGACTTTTACGCGCTCATCGCCAAGGTTGTAAGTGCCAGCAGCCCACGCTATTTCCCCAAGCGAGGCGTCAGGCTCAGGCGCGCTGCTGCTAGTTAGCGTAGCGTCGGTTGTTTGTATTGGCCTAACTACTATCATACGCTAACTAAGACCTCTTGATTAATTTCCATCCGCTGCAGTATACCAGAAGTGCGCTCAGATGACTTAGCGATTGCGCGTAATGCTGCTGCATTGTTTTCACGTTCCTGCTTAAGTTGCTCGCGTAGCTCAACCTCGGTTTCCGTCTGCTTATCTGGTTCAGGTGCAGCGGTCTGCGGCTTCATTGATTCAGCAAGGGCTGAAAGTGAGCTATTAAAGTTATTAACAGCGTCGGTAAGCGACATTATACTTGTATCGATACCAAGTAATGCGTTTAGCTGCTCCTGACTATCTAACAGTATAGCATCTAATCGCGCAATCTCATCTTGATAGGCTTTTTCAGCAAGCGAAAGCATTGATTCAGCATTAGCAAGCTGCTGGTCTAGCCTGCTCATTTGCCCATCATAACCAAACTCATCAAGCGCCTTTTGTGCCTCTTGATATTTCTGGATTGCTTCGGACAGTGGCAATATAGTCGTATCAATGCCAAGCAGCGCGTTTAGCTGCTTATCAAGTGCCGCTATTTGCTCCTCTGCCGCCTTATCAAGCGCTGCTATTTGAGCGGCAGCTGTATCCTGTACTGCAATGATTTGCCGCTCTGCTGCATCAGCGGCACGCTCAGCTGCACTAGCGCGACTGCCTGCAAGTTGACCTATCTCGTTTAATCGACCAGCCTGCACCGCCTGCGCTGCTTTAAATTCCTCTGCACTACCAAAACCTGACGCATCAACATCTGACGGGCTAAGCCGCTGAGCAAGACTGAAGTCCCCACGGCGAGCAGCTTTTAGAGCTTGCTCAACGGTAACTGAGCTAATAGCAAATTGCTCTTGCAGCCGCTTCAAATCGCCAGCAACTTGACGCGCCATTGACGCCTCGGCACTCAGTGATTCAATGCGAGCATTGGCGGCAGACTGTATAGCTGATTTTTCTATTTCAAGCCGTGACTGTATCGCCGCTTTTTCAGCGTTGAATGAGTTAACCAGTGCGGTTTCCGCATTAGCCGCATTGTTCTGCAGCGTTTCGTACTGCTGCTCAATAGCGCGCTTAACGCCATTAATGCGTTCAACCTCAGCCCTATAAGCGTCTTGCGACGCTGCATAAACCGCCTGCGCCCTGTCTTTTTCAACTTGGATGGATTTCTGCAGCATTGATAGCGCTGCTTTTGCTGCACCCTCGTAGTCAGTCAGCGCGCCGGTTTGCTTTTCAATCTGCTTAAAATATTCCGCCATGCCTGGCACTAATTCCATCAGCGCAGCGAAAGCCTGCTGACCAGCTTCGGTGGTTAAATCCAAGCTATCAACAAGCGCCCTGAATCCTTCGCGCGTCAGCGGCAGCTCAAAACCTAAGCCTGACATTGCCTCTGTCAGCGACTTAGTTAAAAAGTCAAGCTGTTCAGATTCGCTGAAAAACTCTTTAAAGTACAGGTTTACCGAATCGCTAAACTCCTCTAAGCCACCCATCATTGTGATGATTGATTGAGCTACATCAATGCGCATCAGGTTTGACATATCGCCAAGTGACTGACCTATCATATCTAGCGCATCGTTAAACACAGCTTGCTCTTTTGCTACGCGCAGCAGAGTTTCAAGCGCGCCCTCGCCTATTTTCTGGTATTCTTTAATTTGCGGCAGCACGTATTCAGCAAGCAAATCGCCCTGCTGGCTGATAACATCCTCAAGCTTTTTCTGTATCTCCTCGCCGCTTAACCCCTCAAAGCTGATGCTGCCAATGCTTATATTAAACGACTCGATTGTTTTTGACATATCAACGCCAAGCACATCAATAGCTCCAGAAACTGCATCGGCAAGATAAACAAATATACCGCCGATTTGCTCAAGTATTGCATCTTCAAGCGCTGTTGTTTCTGTGCGCGTGCTGGTTTTTTTGCTTAAGCCGAATAGCTTTTTCTTTGTGGTTTCAATTACGTTGTAGTAATAGCCCTCAAAGCCGCCAGCAATTATATCGCCAAGCTCTTGCGTATCAAACTTAATCCCCGTGTCAATGAGCTTGCTTTTAGTGCTACCGAAAATACCACCAAGCACAGCGCCAACAATGTTATCTCCCAGAGCGCCAAGAATAGATGACAAACCAAGCTTTTCGGCAATATTGATTATGCCACTTGCGTTTTGTTTTGTACCAAGCCCTGATACCCCAGCGCCACCAAGCTGACCTCCCGTCAATAGCGAGGTGGCAAGCTGAGATATGCCATTGGTAAGACCGTTCATCGCGTCCCGTATGCCGCGCAGCTCTGCTAACTGGTCTAGCGCTATATCCTCAAATGCTGCAGCAGAGTTTGACACTGACGCGCTTGGATCCTCGCTACCTAGAGCTGTGCCAGCGCCTGAGTTTGTGGTTGGAGCGCCGCCACTTGAGCCGCTAAATGCAATACCAGCAACGCCAAGCACACCCGCCATAATGCCAATCATTGCTGCGATACGGCCAAACGCGGTATAAGGGTCTCCAGAGCCTTGGTTTGCTACCGCTGCAACGGCGTTGGCTACGGCTTTTTCAGCTGCTAGAGCAATCTCAACAGCCGCGAATGCTGTTTCAAGGCGGTGCAGCGCTTGGCGCTCTTTTGACTGCTCTTTAAACGCCTTAGTGGTGACGCCTGCTAATTTGCTTACTGCACTAATGTTGCTTGCAAACATATCATGCTGGATTTCAGCAAGTGCAAGGTCTGCGCGTGCTGCCTCTTCGCTGCCTTCTGCGTATTTTGCGCGCTCTGCAGATAGCTTGCCCTGCAGGTCGATTAAATCTTCCATACGGTTAGCATAATCACCAATGACAGACGACACGCCGCCAAATGCATTAATGATTTCACTGCCGGCCTGCGACCACGCGCCGCCAAAGTCTTTAGCTTGGTCGATTAACGTGTCAAGCTCTGAGGTGTCAATATCATTAAAGCCAAACAGTCCGCCATCCATCAGGCTATCTAATCCATTAGATGCATTGCGCATATCCTGCAGAGCCTTTACGGCTGCCTCAATACCAGCAATCATTGCCGGTGTCGCGCCGTATGCTATGGCGTCCATTTTAGCTTTTATTAGCTCAAACTCGTCAGCGCTAAGTATCAACTGCTGGCGTTGCATTTCCAGCGACAAAGCTTGACCCGCAAACGATTCGCGCAGCTTGTCGGCTGCTTTTATGGCTTCTTGCTGGGCTTTTGTTAGCCGTTCAACTGCAGGCGCTGAACCTCCATTTATAATGGTTGACAGCTCAGCGCTTTGTGTCTTTAGGCGGGTCATTTCCGCATTTAGCGTCTCAGCAGCAGCAGCCGATTCAACAACGGCATTTTTAAACTTGTCGCCGAATATGGCTTGCAGCTCTTCACTTGTCGCTCCAGCTGCCAAGCTCATCTGTGATAGGCTGGTTTCTATCTGCTCCATGCGCTCAGCAATGCGAACCTGCAGCAATTCAGCTTGCGCCTTGGTTAGCTTCTCCATTGATCCGGTTAGCTGCTCTATTTCGGTTTTTAGTTCAGCAGATGACCGCTTGGCTAGGTCTGTTTCTGCGGCGTATGAGTTAAAAGTCAGTGCAGCAGTGCCGATAACGGCGATAACTAAGCCTATCGGACCAAGAGCAACTTTAACCGCATTACCAAGCGCTGTTGTGGCTACTGCAGCTGTCGCGCTAACGCCTGCCATGCGAGCTAAGGCTATTTGATAGCGTATTGATTCAGCAGTGGCTAACACAAAACCTGCTGCAGACTTGTACAGAGCAGGTATCATTGATGCTGTTAAGACTAATGCTGCTGCTCCAGCTGACTTTATTATTGCATCTATGTTTTCGCTGGCAAATTCAATGCCATCGCCTAACGCAGCGCTAGCGGCAGTGATTGATTCCATGCCGCCGACAAACTCGGTTATGTTAGTGTTGGCGTTTTGGATTGACTGCCCGAATGTTTTTTCCGTTTGGTCTGCCATAGTTTGCGCAGTTTGCTGATACTCTTGCAGTGCATTAACAAGTATTTCTGCGGTGATACCGCCAGTTGCTGCAAACTCTCTTAGCTCGCCCCTAGTCATGCGCAGCTTTTCTGCTAACGCATCCATGATACGCGGAGCGCCCTCAGCAACAGAATTAAACTCGTCACCGCGCAGCGCGCCAGCTGATAAGCCTTGAGCTAGTTGCCTTATTGCTCCGGCTGCTTCTGTGGCTGATTTGCCGTTGGCTAAAAACAGATTGTTTATTGTGCCGGTTATGTCAGCAACTTGCGCTTGCGATATTCCCAAGTCTGATGTTGCGCGTATCAGCGTAGTGTAAAGGTCAACCGTTGATTTTAAATCTGATCGCGTGTCTTTAGACAGCTTTAGTAGCATTGTGCGCTGGCTGATTAAATCAGCCTCGCTTTGTGACACTTGCCGCAACTGGCTGTTAATGTTACGCCATGCATCAGACTGCGTTATTAGCTCCCGTGCAAGCTGCGCAGAGCCTAAAGCAGCAAACGCCGCGCCCAAAACGCCAATGGTTTTGGTTAGCGCCGACATACTGCCATCAAGCCTTCCGCCTGCTGCGGACAGCCTGTTAAGGTCTGTTTCTGCTGCTTTTAATTCCGAAGTGTTAGCTCGGAAACCAATCTCTACTAAGTCTGCCATGGTGTGCCCCTGATGCGGTTTGGTTTATTATAGCGCACTGGTCGGAGTTGTTAAACGGGTTAATTGTGGTAGGGTTGAGGTGTCTAAAATGTGGGGGAATAAACAAATGAAAACTTACTTTATACTTGACGGACGCGCGCACCATGATGTTGATGATGCGTGCATAATTGAATGCTTTGAAGCTGCTGACAACGCAAGCGCCTTGCTTTATTTAGGTGATAATTATTTTGGTTTTGATTACGTTTTAACTGATGAGAAATCAAATATTATTCATTAAAAAGCCCCATAAGGGGCTCATCTTTCCCTAGCAGACAGCATTTCTTTCATGCGCATTTGATTGTGCCGCTGTATGCGCTCAATTACGTCATCGTCAGTCGGCTCAATAGGTGGCTCGCAGTTTGGCGATTCGCCTTTTTTTACCCAGCTGCAATACGCCTGCGACATCTGCCTGAGTGCCTGGCACTCCCTTGGTATCAGCCCGTAACGCATTGACCGGTTCAGCGCGTCAATCTCAGTCCATGTTAACGGCGCTAACCCCATGCCGCCTGATTGCGCCATGCCGCTACTCACAAAAACACTAACAAGAAACTCACATGGCTGGTCAGGATACCACGCCGCATCACCGTAATATTCGACGCGGCTAATGGTTGGTCCGTCTTTAGTTTGCTGATAGCTGCTGTGCATCCACCCTAAATAGCCAGCCCATGTTACGAGATCACTTGTTAGGCTTTCATAAAATTTGCACGGTCAACAATAAACGCTTCAACCTGTTCGCGCAGCCACGGGTATTTCAGATACATTTTGATGCAGTTATCGAAATTGCACTCTAATTCCGTTTTACCCTCAGCAATGCCAGTCCAGCTGGTAGTTAAGCGCGCCAGCAGCTCAGCACCTTTAAGCTTAGCTTCGTCTAGGTCAACTTTTTTGTTGCGGCCACTGCGATTATTGAGCGACTGCTCAGCCCGCTTTTTAATCTCTTTTTGGTAGATGTCAGAGTCCTGACCCAAAAGCGTGATTGTGGTGCCTTCTAAATCATCACCCGTTGACGGGTGCGTGACTTGCATAACAGCGCCAGCATTAGCGGCGGTAGTGACGTCTAGTTTAGTGAAATCCATTATGTAACCTCATCAGAGTTAAGCATCCTAAAAGTAAGTTGACGGCGCTGGATGGATGAGTTCCAGCAAGCTGCGCGAGCCGACTGCCGCCGAGTTAATTGTAACTGGTTGCACCAGTTAAGGCAATGTACTGGTTAGACCAGTTTGGCGGTAAGTGTGTGTTATAGTGCTTGTGGTAACTAACTGGAGAGTAAAAATGTCAAAACTAAGCAAAGCTGCAAAAACAGATTTAATCAACAAATCCGTAACCGTTCTTTTTCTTGATAAGTTCAAAGAACTTGACGAAAAAACATCATCCTTGATAGCTGAAATACTTAATAGCCACGCGCCTTATGTATCAGCCAAGCAAAAAATATCAGACCTATCAAAAGAAGAGCGGGCAACAATTTATCTTGGGCATAATTACAGAGTTTGTGAAATTGATTCGCATTCAATTTACGCAAAATATTGCTACAATGGAAAGCAAATCAGGATTTCTGAAAGAAGTTACCATTACCCTCGCACAACCTCAGGTACAGAAACGCTTGCTTATCGCGTTGAGTCAGATTCATTTTGCGCAGATCATGGCAGGCTATCAGTGCTTAAAGGTAGCGCTTATGCTGAAAATGCCATTGCTTTGCGTGATGAATACAAAGAGCTGTTTTCTTTAATTAGCGATGTTGAAAAAGTTGTAATGTCAGCATCGACCGCAAAGCAATTGCAGGAGCTATCACCAGCGTTGTATGACATGCTACCAAAAACTGCAGTGTCAACCGCATTAATTCTGGCTGAATCATTATGCCGAGTTAATGAGATGCTGGCAGGTAAATAAACAAAAGCCCCATAACGGGGCTTTATCTTACAATGGATCGCAAATGAACCAACTATCAAAATCAACTAAGCCCATCGTCATAATGGGAGGCGCGCCAAGACTTGTTAAAGACATGGCAAAAGTTCCGGCCGATGCTGTGCGCGTGTCAGCAAACTGGCACGCATTGGCGCATTTCAGCGCTGATTACATGGTTTTTATTGATGACATCGTAGGCGGAAAGCCGGTGCAGTCGTTTATATGGCAGTACGGCGTGCCAACAATATCCTTTCGCGGCTATGCTAATCATATTGCTGAATTCCCATACCCGCGCCCCGTTAACACCGGCATTTATGCGGCATGGCTAGCGGCACAATCTGGTCAGACTGTCTATCTTGCTGGCTTTGATTTTTACAGTAGCGGCAAATACATAAGCGGCAATAAAGCTCCTGATAAAAACCTTAAACAAGAATATTTCAGCAGGTGCATTGCCAATTTGAAGCGGTTAACAGATGGCGCTGATTTGCGAGTGCTAAACCCAAAAATAAAGCAGGCATTAAAAAGCCCCATTTAGGGGCTTTGTTTATTAGGTGCTAAACGGCACCTCTACAATTGACTTGTTAAACTCAATCGTCATTGATGTACCGACCATCGAGTTAGCAGAGCCTGGGTTTTTCGTACCGCTAAAACACTTACCAACCGTGTAATCGTCCTGATTACCTGGGTACTCGATACGCACTGCGATTTGGGTGTTTGGCTGCAGCGCGTTAGCTCGCAACAGCTGCTGACCTACGTCCTCAGCAACAAAAGCCGCCTCAACGCCAACTGAACCATAGTTGATAAAGCCGCCATATTTCTCGTCAACGCCGGTTGATAGCGGCTGATGCGTTACGACTGCAGCGGTGGGGCCATATGCAGGGATAGTTGTTACGTTAGTAACCTCTGTCCAAGTTAAAGCTTCGTAACCAGCAGCGTCAAACGTCGCTGGCAGTGCGGCGGAAACGTAAAGTTTCACGCCTGTAGATGTCATTACTCCGGCCATTTCTGACTCCTATAAAATTTATAACAAACGTTTGTCATCCGACGCTTAGTATAACTGGTAAGACCAGTTAGCGCAATTTAGCAATTCTGTCGTCAAGGATGCCAGGTAACTCTGCAATGCTGATGCGCACCATGCCGCCGGGCGCTTGCTTTGACGAGCCGTATTCAAGAACCTCAGCATAAGGCAGTGCATTAACAAAATAAAACGTGCTGCCAATGTCGAATTTACCCGCCACAACTTGCACGCCGTTGATTGCTATCGATCCAGATTTATCCGCTATTTCTGGTGACGTTGTTGGCTGCATGTTTTGATGCGCTATCCAGCCGCCACGGGCACGCCCTGTGTCAACCGGAGTCTTAATGATGATACTAGTGCCAAGACCTACCAGTGTTTCTCGCACAACCGTTTCAAGCTTTTTATTGCTCAGCTGTGCAATCTGATTTAACTGTCTGAATACACTAGCCAATGCGATTGCCCCACGCTGTGCCGCTAATCTCAACCATTGTGTGATACCAGTTAGGGTCGTTTGGGTTTTCGCGCACAGTAACGCCTTCGATTTGCACAAACCCGCTGGCAAAAGCCAGCTTAGTGTTGCGCGGGTAAAGCGCTTCAACTTGGTCAGACAATCCAGTGCTTGCAATATCGTTACTGCCCTTTGGTGCAAAAACGTCAATCTGCACTAGCACTGGCTGCCGGTCTAAATCAGCAAGTCCGTAACTTATGCGCTGCGGGTAAAAGATGGTAAATCTCAGCCACGGCGTGACAGACGGCGTTGTGAATTTAAAGTTAGGCCATTTGATTTTATCTGACGCAACAACTGCACCGTTAATAAGCGCCTGCATCATCACTGCGCGGATTTGGGATTTTGTCATGCCTTCCTCACCTGCAAAGTCCAAACCGCATCAGCAGCATCTTTGCTTGCGTTGATGATGTTGCACGAATTGCCGTCAAATGCCACAGTCACGCTATCAGTGCGCGGGTCTAGCGTTAATTCCTGCGCGCGCACAAGCAGCTTAAAATCGTTAACCTGTATTTTCTGACCATCAACTTCTCGCGCTGTGTAATCCTCGCGTATTGTGCCAGCGCTATTGACGATTGGCGGAGAGCCGCCCGTGACAACGCCTGTTATCGGGTCCTGAGTGCCGCCAGTGCCGGGCTTAATAAATACAGCAGGCTTAACCAAATCAGCAAACTTGGTGAATATCTTGTCGGCAATGCCTTGGAATTTAGCTCTTGTGGTCATATCGCGCCCCGTTGTTATTGGGTGATTATAGCACCGCATAACTGGTCATACCACTACGCAGTAAAACCTGTGCTAGAGTGTGGCTGTCGTTAGATAATTTTTGGAGAATGATTATGGAATGCGTTCACTGTGGTTACCAACTACCTGAAGAGCCTCACGATACAACCTTTTGCAACTACAATAGCAAAAGGTATAGTGAGGGTACGCATACTGGTAACATTTACAGGTGTTCAAATTGCGAAGAGGATACAATAGAGCTTGTGCAAGAAGGTTTCAGGCTTGAGTCTTGGAGCTATTTACAATGAAAACCCTAACCAGCGCCGAGCTGAGGCAGGCGATTAATGATACGCACCAGCAGGCTTTGACCGAAAGCCCGATGAGCTTTGTTATGCGCGACCACTTGAACAAGTTGGTTATTGAGGAAATTAAACGCGCGACTACTCAGGAGTGCAATACCGGCGGCGCATGGATTCACAAGGCGCACAGCAGCAATCCGTACGCTGCCGAATTAGTGTGGGTAGGCAAATGAACGAGCCACTAACCAAAGAACAAGCCGCGCGCCTTAAAGCAATCAAGGCTGCGGCAGAAAAACTACGCGCCGAGCGCAAATTGGCGACTAGGCGCAGAATAGAAGAGTTGAAACAGGAGAAGCGGGATGAATAAGCAAGAATTGATTGATAAGGCAATTATTAGATTTAAAGGTAAATGGGCAAGCGCTGATTGGAAAGAAAGCAAAGAAAATAAGCATTGCTTAATTGTATTAAAAAAACCATTAAATGATCTTGATGAAGAAGATATTGAAGCTAATGAAGATAACTTTACTGGAGCGCTTAGGTGTGGAGGTACAGGGTTTAATCCAGAATTTTGCGAATTTGTTTGCTTAAAGAGTGAGTATTTTCAGCGCGCACTCGAGCTAGGCTGGATTAACGGCTACAAATGGGGTGTTGAATATCCGACTAATGGTAATAAGCCTGATTTGCCGGGTGATGCGGTGGTTTGCGCAACTTCACATACTGGCACATACCTTGGCAATCAGAAGGTTGGAAGCTCGAGCAGGCATTTGGATATTATAGAATCATTCAGCATAGTGGACGAGCGCTACAAGCCAAAACAGCCAGAAGTAAGTAGTGAAACAAATACAACTGAATTTGGTAAGAAGGAGTTTTTGCAGGATTTCTCTGTCATTGCTAATGCTGTAAAGAGTCCGCCTGATAACTCATGGCATGAACGCGGTGAGCTTCCTCCGGTTGGGGTTGAGTGTGTTATATTCCCAAGATGCAGCAAGGCGCGCATAACTTACATGGGTAATGGTGTCGCGTGCTATGTTGACCTATCAAACGGCCTTGAATATTCGTGTGCCACATCATCATTCGAATTCAGCCCAATGAAATCAGAGCGTGAAAAGTTTGTTGAGGCTGCTTTTGAAGTGCTCGTTAGTAAAGGGTTTGCACCTCAGTCAGAAGATGCAGATTATTTTTATGCACTATACGACGCTGGCTTTCGCGCCTAACTCACCACCTAGCAACAACCCCTAAACCACCATCAACAATCAGCCCGCGCAGCAAGTAGTCAATCTGCGCGGTGTTGAATACATCGCGCACTGCGGTTCCTGATTTATACGTTACAGACTCAGACAGGCTACCAACGGCAGATGATTCTGACTCAACAACGCCAGTTTGCTGCAAAGATAACGGGTCAACGAACAATCGCCCAAGCGTTTGCTGATATGCAGCCTGGAATAGCGCCGGTTTTTTCTGCTCATCAGTCACACCATCTTTGAACGTGTAGCGCGCATTAAGAAAATCATTTTCAGCAATGTAAAGCGCCGCATCTAAATCGCCTGTTAGGGTAATGCCGCGATTGTCGGCCCATGATTCAAGCTCTGCTGTGGTTGCTATTAGCATTATAATTCTCCGCGCTGGCGTTTGCGATTCCAAGCCCAAACAATAAAACCGCGCTCTACTATCAGTAATACTATGGCAATGTAAGATAAAGTAGTCATCCACGGCCAACTCTGGAACCACTCAAGCGCACCAGCTATCCAGCTGCCAATGGAAGTCTGAGATACGGCAGAAGCACCACCAACGACTGTAACAGCCTTACTCGTCATCGTGTGGCTGTATTCTAGTATCGTATTTGCTAATTCGTTTCTGTTCATCTGCTCTGATTATATTTCTGACACGGATAAAGCAATTATAGCCTAACGCGAAGACGATTAACAATGCTGCTGCGTCCATCAATAAATCCAGCATACTGCCGACCCCTGCTGATTAGATGATACAAGATAAACAAATCAGCGGCGTTTATCAGGTGCGGAAAGAATAGGTAGAAATACGTAACAGCGTCAGATACATAATAGTCCAAAGCTGCCAGCCAGTATAGGAAACCTATCAGCCATAGTGCCTGACGGATTTCTGATTTAAGTTTGATATTGACTGTGGCACCGATGAAATAAAGGATTGCAGCACAAATTGACAGCACTAAGCCGCTATCCGTTTTGATAAACATATACTCCCAGCATAGGTGCAGAGCCAGGATATAAGCTGCCTGTCGATTAATGAAAAAAGGCGCTATGAAGGCGGCGATTTTGATTAAATCTATGTCACTTGCGCTTAGTGTTATCACTGCCACCGGTCTTTTTGGATTTCTGTTTGCTGCCTGCCATTTGTCACCTCGTTAATTTAGTTGCGGTTTATAGCTCTAGGCTCAACAATGCGGCCTCATACACGATGTTAGCCGAGCAGGTTTGTTTAGTATAGCAATAAGCAACTGGTCATACCACTATCGAGGAAAATGTGTGCTATTTTTGTTTTGGAATTAATTGGAGGGTTTATGAACAAACTACAACGCATCGAAGAAATGGAAAAGCAGCTGGCGGCACTGCGCGCGGAGGTTGAGCAGGAAAGTAAGGTTGAGAAGTGTGAGCCGAAGTGTGGGGGTTTTTGGATTGACTCAGATGGGCAGGTTGAACACTTCAAAAACAACAAAGGCGGAATTGCAACCAATTTCGGTATGGAGCGCCAAACCCGCGAAGCCGCTGAACGCGCCCGCGATAAAATGCGCGTGTTTAACCGGCTGCTTGCCTATGTTGATGAGTTTGCGCCGGGGCATGAGTTTGAGAATGGTGAAAATAATTATCACATAAAAATTGAAGATGGTATTTACAGCATGGGGCTGAATGTGCGAAGAGTTACTATTGGCGCTGTCTACATGCCAGAAGCAGTAGCAATCGAACTCTGCCGCAAACTAAACTAAGGCGAGGTGGCTTTATGAGCGAGTGGATTAATAATAGATTTCCAGAGCATAATCAGCATGTCATCGTAGCCTGCGAAACCGCGTGGGGATGTGATGTTTTTGATGATCACATCTATAACAGCAAAACATGCGAGTTTGTAAAAAACGGAAATTACAGCGCAACATACGGAGTAACACACTGGATGCCGCTGCCTGAGCCGCCAACTAAATAAACCCAAGCCCTCGCTTAGAGGACTTTCTTTTACGGCCTTTCTTCCCAAACCAGCGCAAACGTACCTGTCACATCACCGCCAATAGCGGACAGCTTCAGGTGATAAACTCCCGCTGGCAAGCCGCGCTCACTGCCGACAGACATACCAACGCTAGACCGCTGAGCTGTTGCTCCAGCCGCCTGTATTCGTAGCACTTCAACAACCTGCCCGCCTGCCACAGTGCCGCCCTTACTGATAGCGACCTGCCCTGTATATTCAGGCTGCTCAGTCATGCGGTTTTTGCCCCATATCGGCACTGGGGTAAACGTGCCGCCCTCTGTGCCGCCTACAATAGCTTCAAACTTTAGCAGATTAGCGTCACACTCAAGCACCTGCTCCCACAGGATGAAATTGACAGGGCTTTCAAAGCGATAAACAAGGCTCGTGCCGGATGGAATGTCCAGCTCCTCACTGACGCGAAACTCTCGGCGCTCGAAGAAGCCGGTTTGTCCGTTGTCTGTGCGTAGGCGCGTTGTGTCTTTGCCTGGTGATGTAACCAGCTTACTAACAAACCAGCTTGATATAAAATCGAACATTTTACACCTCACAAAAAAGCCCCTTTCGGGGCTTCTGTTATTCTTCCTATGATTACTCAGCAGGGAGTAGTTTTGCCAACTCCTCAGCTGATAGCTTGCCGTTAAACTCAATGCCTAATTCTTTGAGCTTTTTAGCAATCTGCGCTTTAGTTAGCGGCCTGTCCTTTTCCTCTAAAGCTTCAACGCCTTGCGCCTTTGACAGCGCAGCAATCAGTTTTTCATCTTCGGTTTCAACATCGCCAGCTTTTAAACTAACAATGTTGCCACCTACAAACAGCTGCTTGTCTTGATGTAATTTAAAAAGCGCCACTTGAGCCTCCTTAATTACGCAACAGAAATGTTGGTCAGGCGAGCCATGTGCGTCTTGCTCTGGCGAACTTCCATTGCAAAGTCGCCTATGATGCGAGTACGCTCACCATCCTGACCGTTTTGCGTTGCGTCCTTGGTGCGCCATGCGCCTGAGTCAGAAGCATTACCAGCGGCCATTGGCACTACACTAATCATGCCAGCGTCGAAAATAACCAGCTCGTTGTCAGCCAGGTTGGTATCAACAACGATTTGGTTAACGTTACCAACCAGCGGCAAGTCAGAGGGCAGTCGCAGCAATGAGCCTTCATCAGCTGACCACTCGCCTAAGCGTTGGCTTGAGTAGTTGGCGGCAACCAGTGCTGACAGCTTACGAGCCTGTTTGATACCTACAGCGATGGTGTTAGCTGTGCCGCCGCGAGCAACGATTTCAGCATTTAGCGCGTTGATTTGGTCAAGCGACAATGCGGCAGCGGAGTTATCCACTTTAATTGCGCCAGTCTGGTCTAACCAGTAGCGCAGACCACCAGTGTAGGTGACAGCCTTGCCGCCAATAGTGGTTGCAACCTTGCGACCACGGACCAAAGCGCGATCCATTTGGATAGTCAGCTGGCGGATACGCTCACTGATTTGGAAAGCTAAGTCGTTAGTGTTGCCAAACTGAATTGTTGACAGCGCACGGCGTGAGAACTCAACAGCAGTGTCCATTGTCTGGAAGAAGTTTTCTAACGGGTCAGGTTGGTAAATACCGTCGTTTTCTGCCAGTGAGTTTTCCTCACGGCCAACAGAGTCTATAGTCAATACCTGAGCATCAGTTAACGCTGCAGCAGTGGTGCCACCGAAGCCCCGAACGACAGTTAAGTTGTTGCCAGATACAGCAGTAACCAACAAAACCTCTTCAGAGCCAGTTGGTGATACAGTCATGCCTGCGCGGAACTTGGATCCATCAGCTACCGGAACAGTTGTTGCGCCAACCAATACGGCAGCAGTAGTAGCAGAGCTTGTCGCATCAATGCGGAAGTCAAGCCAGCCCATTTTGTAGCCTTCATACGCTTGGCGTGCGCCACCCATGCCGACAACCTGCAAAATACCGGTGCGGTTAGAGCGTGCGATTTCAAACGCCTCGTTAATTACCTTGTCATCCAAGGCGGCAGCTAAAACGCCGCTCAGTTGCTCATTAGCCATTTAAGTTACCCCTTAAGGTTTGCTTTAATAAATCCGGTCAAGTCACCCTTTTTGCGAGCTTCCTGCGCCTCTGTATTTTGGCTACCAGATGGGGCACCGCCGCCACTATTGCCGTTTGCATTGCCGCCGCCTGTGGTGGCCAGCTCTGCTTTAATTAACCGGGAGAATCGAGGCTCTTTTGCAAGCTCCTTAATAAACCCGTCTTTGTTGACGCTCAAAGCACTGCCTTTTGCGTCGTGGTAAATCTCTGCGCCGGTGTCAGGGTCAACCTTCACACGGCTGCGGATTAAATCTGCAATCGCTTCGCCGCTGTCTTTATCAACGCCGATGGATAGCCCGATGTTATCCGCTAACGAGCTGGCGCGTGTCGCTGCCTGCTCAGTCTTAAATTCTTTCAGCGCTTCATTGCGCGCTTCTTCACGAGTGCGCTTTTCCAGGTCAGCCATTTGCTGCTGGTATCGCTCCTCAATGGCTTTTACATCGCCCTTGCTGCGAGCTTCTTCCAAAGCCTTAGTGCGAGCTGCTTCTATTTCGGCTGCTTTGGCAGCTTCAAAGCCTGACAGCTTAGCTTCTAAATCTTTAGCCCTCTGCTCTGCTGATTTATACTTGCCATCAACCTCGTCAAGCGTCTGCTTTAACTTGGCATCCTTCACCGGCACGTAATTATCACCTTCAGCCACAAATGCAGCTTTTGCTGCTTCTGGCAGCGTGTCGTAAGTTTCTTTATCTAACATTGGGCACAGCCTTCTGTTGTTTCATCCGTGCGGCACAGCCGCGATATATTCTCTGCAAGTATAAACTGGTCGAACCAGTTGTGCAAGGGTAGCAGTGTATACTGTTATTTTGCAAAGGAGGATTTATGTTCGATAGCATTTTTTCGCGTAAGCCAGTGGATAAGAAAGCAGCGCTAGCTGTAAATCAGTCAGTATGCTCCGGCGACTTTTTAACTAATTTAACGGAGCTTAGAAATGAAGCAAGGCGGATGCAGGATGCATTCATAAAAGGAGACTTAACGCCAGATCAAAAGGCGGTTCTGGCAATAAAGCTAAACGCAGTAAATCAGGCAATCAACAAGCTCAGAGTTAAACCAGAAAAAATCATGTCCGTGGCTCAGTGCTTTGTTAATATTTGCGAAGCCAAAATGTCTCAGCGTGATTTCTCAGCCACGCTGAAGCAAGCCAAAGCCATGGCTGATAAGATTAACGGTAAGACTTAGCCACCTAAGTGGCCTCACCATCCTGAACAGCTGGACTTTCTCGCGGCAAATTCGCAGCCAGCGTGCTAATAGCCGGAGATTCCTCATCCAGCTCTGCCATAATCTGCTCAGCGTCTTTCTCTGTCCAGCCGCCTGCGGACATGGCCTCAACAAACTGCATGCGAGTCATTACGCCGCGGTCTAACATATCCAGCATCACGCGAACTTCTTCAACGGTTAGCTTAGGCGAATCAAAGTCTCTCGGTAAGCTAATAACAATCTTCTCAAGATAATCCTCAACTGCATCAGGTTGTACAGCGCCCTCAAACATACTGCAATACGCAACCAAACGCCGGTAAGCGTTTTCGGTGTTGCTGGCGATGGTTTCAAGCGATGCGTTAAGCTCTGCCGCATCCATTTCGGCTTCCGTCGCCGTACGCTGACTGTCTGCCTTAGTTTTAACTGCGCCGCCCAGTTGCTGCAGGCGCTCAAGCGCCCTGTCCTCGTAATCGGTGAATGCGTCCATTGACTGCGAGCTGTTAAGAATGTCGTAAGTCACACCCTCTGGCAGATTGTTAGCCGCCAAGCCGCCAAGCTGGATTTGCTGACGGCCGCCGTTAACTGACTTGAACAGCTCTAAGTCGCCATCTTTCCAGCCCATAGTCATCAGCGTAGCTACCAACGTGCGGCGTGACTCCGCCCATTCAGCGCTATTGCGGTACATGGCTAGCGACTTCTCGCAAATCGGGTAAAGCATGCCTGGCGCTTTAGGTAGTGCGCCCACCGGCTTTTCATCATCCACAAGGATTTCAACCGGCAGCCATTTTAGCGGCTGACCATTAATCAATACCGGACTACGCTCAGACAAAATGCCGTCAACACGCTTCTGCTGGTAGTAGTTGCCGTTCTCGTCCAGCGCAAGGATTAAATAAACCTCAGTCTCAAGGTCGTGCGTCATGCTGTCATGGTTGAATGTAGTGGTTTCTTCCTTTAGCGCCATGTAAGCCAGCTGCATCTTTCCGTCAATGCGCTTAAATGCCCAATTGACTAACGACTCGCGTGTGTACAGCTTAATCGTTGCGCGCGGAGCTAATGCGCGTGCGTCTGCGATGGACAGCGACTTGGTATCGACGTTTGATAATCCTTGGTACTCAGCGACCAGGATAGTGAACTTGGTTTGAAACACCTCAGACACGGCATTGCTGATTGATGAGCGCAAACTGGTGCCGTCGCCGTCTGCGTTTTGCTCTAGGTAAGCGACAACCTCTGGCAGATCTACTGTAGTTTGTGCAGGGCGTGATTTGCCAAGCCAGCCGCGACGGGTTAGGTCGGCAAATCCGTCGAATTCAGCATTTTCTAAATATTTGGCATAGCGAGCTAACTGCTCAGGGCTATCAGGGTTGACCATGCTTGGCGGCTTAAGATAAGCCTGAGCCTTACGCTTAATCGTCGGGCTTCCCTCTACACAATCGCGCACCGTTCGCAATGGCTCGATAGCGTGCTGATAGTCTGGATGGGTTGTTATTGTGATAGCTGCCATAAAAAAGCCCTAAAGAGTTATAGGGCTTAGTATAGCGCAAAGCCATATACAGCGGCAACAACTGGTCTAACCAGTTAAATTATTTTAATAAACAGCTTGCATACTAAAACAGTTTGACTATAATAAACACATACCAAGCAGAAAAGCACTGGAGAGGCAAAATGAAATATGTATTATCAGCAGTTTTAGATTCAGGCGAAAAAGTTTACGCAACTTTAGTTGGTAAGATGGCACAGATTTCTACAACACAAAGCAAGTCTGACGCTGTGACTTTTGACCAGCGTGACAACATGAACATTAAAAAAATGTACTACACAACCTTTACCGGCATTAACTTTCAAGTGGAGCAAATTTAATGAAAGTTTTAGTGTCTTGCGAATACAGCGGAAGAGTTCGCGATGCGTTTATCCGCGCAGGGCATGATGCAATAAGTTGCGACTTGCTGCCGTCGGATAGTGATTTCGGCCCTCATTATCAAGGCGATGTTTTTGATATTATTAATGATGGTTTTGATTTGATGATAGCGCACCCGCCATGCACTCGCCTAGCAAATAGCGGAGTGCGCTGGCTTGCTGAACGGAATCTATGGGATGAAATGCAAGAGGCTGCTAAATTTTATCTAAAACTTCGCAGCGCTCCTATAGCAAAAAAGTGCATTGAAAACCCAATAATGCACAAGTACGCTAAAGAATTACTTGGCAACACTCCTCGCCAAGTTGTTCAGCCTTGGTGGTTTGGTGAGGAAATGTTTAAAGCTACAGGTTACGAGCTTCACGGTTTGCCTGATTTAAAACCTAGCAACAAGCTAACTCCACCAAAAACAGGAACTGAAGAACATAAAGCATGGTCTTGGGTGCATCGCTGCCCGCCAAGCGCTAACCGCTGGAAAATACGCAGCATTACACCAAATGGAATTGCAAGCGCCATGGCCGAACAGTGGGGTTAATTATGACCCCATCCCAAACGGCAAAACACCACGGCTGCAAGTCACTGGCTGAAATTGCTCGTGTAACCAAGCAGAGCGAACAAACGCTAATTAACTGGCACAAGCACAAGCCTGAGCTTTTTAGCGTTGTCTGCATTGGCGTGGCTAACCACCACGCTCCCGCAATTCCTTCAAAGTAAGCGGCTGCAGGTTTCTATCGGTCAGGCTGGCAATGTCCAGCTTACCCTGTCTGAATAAGGCTGCACGTTCAGGCCCAAGCAATTCATTCTGAAACTCTGGCGATTGGTCGCGGATGAACTCGGTTATTGTCGTGCTGGCGCGTATCTGCCCCGGCTTATCACCTTTGCTTGCTCTGGTGCCGGTTAGCTCTTGTCCTGATGCAAGCGGCACTATCGTCGTGCGGCAGTTGTGTGTAACGATATCATTGACAAGGTAACTGTTATCATCTTCAACCTCTAAGTTGTAAACATCTAAATAATTTGCTACAATTGAAATGCTTTCTACAACACAAGAGGTTATTTCATGTTTGAACTTAGAGATAAATCCTATTTCTCCAGCTTCCTCAATACTCACCACTTCTCCGACAGAATGACCCTCAGGGAAATTGAGAGAAAATTCAGTCTCGCTAACGGGACTATGAGCAGGTGGTGTAAGGTTCATGGCATTAAACCTATGAGCAGATCCGAGTGCGGTTCTATTGCAAGAAATAAAAACATCGCAGCCGGTATAGGCGTTGGGGAGGACCATTGGGCGAACGGTCTTAACAAGGGGAATAGCGAAATCCATAAAAAGCATTCTGAGAGAATGAAAAAAAGAAACCCTCTTAGCACTGAATCTGGCTATCAAGCCTTTATTCATGGGCAAAGAAATAGGCAGCTTAGGACCAAGGTTGTAGGTGAGGAGGCTCTTTGCAGATGGTTTGATTCTATTGGCTTCTCCGATTACGTAAGGCAGCATATAACTGATAATAGGATATCTGACTTCGCCCTTAGGAGTTGGATGGTTATTATCGAGGTTGATGGCAGGGGCCATGCAGGACGAAGTGATGTTGACCAAGCTAAAGACCTCATCTCCATCAAAAGCGGATGGATAGTTATAAGAGTTCCTTTCTGCAACAGATATCCCGACAGTGGGTTTCACGTCCTTTCTTTGATTTTGGAAAAGATTGTCCCCGACTTTAAGTACATCTGCCCTAACCCATCCTTTGCCCGCCAAAAGGAGAGGGTGGTCATCCGTTACTCTGATAGTCCTGCCGGTGTCCGTACGAATAACCCTGATCACGTCAGTATCAGGGCGCTTCCGCATAGTATTTAATACTCGCTTGAACCTTCCTTTGTGGGTGAGCACAAACTCACCCGCCCTTACTTGCTCTATAGGTTTCAAACCTGTAGATGTTCTTACTAGCTCACCACTTGCAACGGCATTAAAATGAAACGGCGGCATGCCTATTGGCGATTGCCCTGCTGGCCAGCCTTTAATGCCGTAGCGTGCAGATATTGACGCACAGGTATCTGACAGCCTGCTGTCGAATGTGACAATTGGCACTTCCCGCGTAACAATATCTGCATTAGCCGCGGCAAACGCCTGACGCCCTACCGACGCATAGTGCGTATAACCTGTACGCGCCAATGCCTCCGCCTCACGGCTTAGCAGTCCATCGAATAGAGTGCTAATTTGCTTGCGCGATTCGGCAACTGAGATTTGCCCTGCGTATGCTGTGCGCACGATGTTGTTAACCCGCTGCGCCTGACTGCCTAAATTATTGCGCACAAAGTCCGGCCAGAATCCTGTATTGTATTTTTCACCTGAGCGCAGCACCAGCATTGTGTTACTGGCAAGCCTGCTCACACGCTCAGCAGCAGCCGCAGTCGTACCGCTTGCAATCAGTTTGGCGTAAAACTCATTCTCATACACCGCCAGGCTATCAAGCTCAGTGGTTAACGCCGCCCATCCTTGCTGCTCGGTGATGATTTTTGTAATAGCCGTTTCAATCGCCTTAAGCTGGCGCTGCGATGTGATGTTGTCGTAATCAGCAAGTAACCGGCGTATGTCGCGCAGCGTCTTTGCTAGTGATGGCGCAATGAATGAGTTATAGCCGCGCGTTTCAAGTCGGGCCAATGTAATCTGGTGGCGGAGAATGTCATCTATGTTTATGTTAGGCACGGTTTACGCCTCTTTTTTGCCCGTGATTCAAATGGTAACCAAATTCTTTTCTTGCAGACTCAATTGCTGCCTTAGCGTCTATTATGGAATCAAAATAGCCGAGGTGCACGTCTTTCCCTTTATTTCTTATTTTTGCCCTAAGTCTGCCGTTGCAGTGCGCCACACCAGAAACTCCTGTTTTATTATTTCTGTATATTCTTCTGTTTTTGGAGTTTTCCTGCCTTATGACGCACCTTAAGTTTGATATATTGTTGTTTAGCCCATCCCCATCTATGTGGTCTATCTCGCCTTCCGGCATCTTCCCGTAAAAAAGAGCCCACACCGCGATATGGTTGGCTATTTTTACTCTCTTGCCAAGTATTGTTATTTGTAGTTTTTTGTATTTTAAGCCTTTAGTATCTGAGACCTCGTCCAGCGTTCCGGCTTCTTTATTTGCAAATCTAGCATTCCATTGTAAGTAGCGATTTCCATCATGCCTAGGTTTCCAAAAAACCTTGTAGGTTTCAGTGCATAGAATTAATTTATCTTGTATTTCATGTAATTGAACTGACATATATCTCCACCCTTTGAGATGCCCGATTTGATGTTGCGCCAACCAGCTTCGGGTGTAACTGGCTTTCGGGGATCAACCTAGGCGCAATAGTATTATACATCTTTTTTGTCTATAAAATCTAGCAATGCTGTTGCCATTAGCCTTGCCATTAACTACATATCCATCATACACCTGCCATGCTTGCAGTCCCGTATCGCTGACACGGGAATAACATGCACCTCGCCTGGTATTTCAACGACAAGGTGCGGCTGATGCTCAGTGATGTTTTTTATCATTGGTGCATTATAGCACTGCGCAACTGGTTAGACCACATTGGCGGGTTTTGTGTGGTAGATTGGGTTTTTGATTTTTGGAGAGTGATGATGAAAAAAACTTGGAATACAGAAGATGCGATAAAACTTTGCAGAAAGCTAGAGATCATAGCTCCGGAGTTTGGCGCGCACATAGCGCTAACTGGTGGACGCCTCTACAAGGATGGCGAGCGTAAAGATGTTGACATAATGGTTTATAGAATCAGACAGGCACCTCAAGTTGATAAGGCTGGTTTTTTCAAGAAGATTAATGAGCTTTTTGACATTGATTGGATTGATGATTTTGGCTGGTGCAATAAAGCAAAGTTAAATGGTCTTGACATTGATTTTTTCTTCCCTGACGACACTACTGGCGGAACTTATGGTGATGATGATTAGCTAGTCAACCTAGAAAGCAACACCTGGCGCGGCGGCTGCAGGTCGTTTAATTGGAAACACGAATGCAATAGGATAACCAAAAGAATCCGCCTGATGGTCTAAGCCTGATTTCTTGTCAGGCTCACCATTAGCATCATAAGCCTGCTGCTCAATACACTTGACTGTCTCAGGGCAGCGTTTCGTGTTTATGTAAAGCCTGCCCGTCTCAAACTGTTTCTGAACTGCGTTAACCCGGTCTTTAACTCGCGGGTTGCTGTCGTTAGCCTTAACCAGAAAGCCTGCCATCTTAAACATGTTTATGTCAGACACCGATGCACCCTTGCTGCTGGTATTTTTTCCGCTTGCGTCCGGGTATATGATCACCTTGTTTGTAGGGTATCGCTCGCCAAGCGTTTTTATGACGTAAGGCGTATCAAGTCCGCTATGTATTTCATCAACGCAGTGCCAGCCGTTAGGACGTTCAGCAAACACGCAGGCCGCCATTTTATTCACGTTAAAGTCTACGCCAACGTGCAGGCGCTCTCCTTGCTGCGGTGTCTCTGTGCTTTCGTGCTTATTCCGGTTGTAGCTTGTATAAACTGTACCAGCCTTAAGGTTGACAAAATTACCCCTCAAGTAAGCCTCTATTAGCTCCTTCGGGTAAGTCTCTATTAGCGTGTCGATGTAATCAGGTGGTAAATAATCTGCGTTTTCATAAGTTGACGCCTGAACCATTGAATAGCTCGGCGTCGGGTCTTCTTTGAACTTAGAGTAAACAAATAAAAACCCCTCTGGCGTGGTAGTGACGCCTATGCCGTTTTCTACGCCAGGTATCACCAAGCGCAAGCGGGCGACAATCTTATTCCATGCGCTGTTGGCTTTATCTTTTGGCAGCGTGTCAATCTCATCCACCAAGGCGCGGGCAATTTTGAAGCCTACAATCGAAGCGGGGTTATCCATTGAGCGGCAAATAACAGTGCCATAGTAATTCCTGCCGCGGTAAATATGAACCTCTTTGTTGCTCTCCCGCGTCTCAACGCGAAAGCCCATCAGGTTGGCAGCCTCTTCGAATGTCGGAAAGAAAATATCACGTATAGCGGGGTATGTTGGCCCAAAATAGCCTTGCACTGTTCGCGGGTTTTTAGATGCGAATATCAGTAAATCAAGGCAGCCGACAAAGGTCTTGCCGCTACCAAAGCCGCCAACGTAAGCGCGGTATTTGGTGCCAAGACCATTCAGGAATATGTTTTGCGGATTACTTAGGCTTAGCATTCGTCACTGTTACTTCATCAACAGCGGTGCGCACCTCGAAGTTAACGGTTAGCGGTTCAGCGGTGTTGCCTTCGCTGTCAACATTCTGCTGCTTATCAGTCCAGTTAAACCGGTTAGCAAAATACAGTTTCACAAGAGGTGCGTTTACCTCTTTTGAGTACATCATATTTTCTAATTTGTCTTCCCAGTGAGCTTGACTCCAGTCGGATGCTAATGATAATGCGTCCCGAAAGTCATCGTGAATTTTTGCCCATTCGTAGATGGTTGTCTTGCCAACCCTGATAAGTCTGGCGAATTGGATAACTGATTTTCCTTCGCCGCCAATGTAGTCAAGCGCCATCTGCACAAACTTTGGGTCGTACTTCGTTGGCCTGCCGAATGGCTCTCCGGTTTTCGTGGTTTTCTTTGCTAGCTCGGTCACTGACCTAACTCCTATCAATTAAGGCACCGCCTTTGTGGTGATTATAGCGCATAAAAAACCCGCTGTTAAGCGGGTTAGTAACCGAATCGCCACAGTGGTCAGCTGCTATGAGGGATAAACACAATAAACCCAGGCTAGCCAATTTGCTGTTGTCCAGCGCGCTACAACAAAGTTGGAGGACTTTAGCTAACGCTGCCACTCCGATTGGCGTTACGGAATAAATACAGTAACACAACAAAACAAAATAGTGGTATGACCAGTTGTTATTTGTAGGTTATTCCTGCTGCTGTTAGTGCTGCAACGGTTTTATTTTCATAATCCGTTACGCCATCAGCAGAATTGGGCAGCTCAACAACAAGCGCGGAGCGGGATGCTTGCCATGCGTACCACATGTGATGTGATGTATGATGATAGTAAGTTTCACCGTCTCGCATAATTGATACATTTTGACCTTCCGCCCACACCTCAAACTCTTCACGCATTTTATCGCTCATACCATCACCCCGTTAATTCTAACCATGTTATTAGTCATTCGCTGCGATTCGCGCCATGTGCCTTTGTGTAAATACATGGCATAGCGCCCGGATGGGTTTATCCGCCAAAGCATAGACTTGTATTTGTAGACCGGTGCGTCTATTTCTCCGTTGTGGGCGATTAAGTCGATTCGGGTTTCTGTTGGCCAGTTCATTTTCTGCACCTAAATATGAGCAACAACGAAGCAAAATTAACATGCTCTACGCGCCTCGTTTTTCTCTTTAGATAAGATTCAATATCGGTCATCACTCACCACCCTTAGCCTGCTGGCGTAGTTGGTTGGCGTATTCTTCTCCGGCTTTTTGCCAGTCATTGCAACTGCCTTTACTTCTCAGCCTTATTCCAGCGATAAACCCATCCCGCCCAGCCTGCGCCTTAACCTCTGCAAGGCATTGGGCTGGTGTTGACTGGCAAACTTCGTTTAACTTAAGACATGCCAAGCGCTCGTATTTTTCAAGCGCAGCACGTAAAGATGCTAACGCTACGGTTTCTTTCTCACTTGGCGTCTTGCGGCGCTCTATAGTGTCACAATGTGTTTGCAGGTGTGCAAGATAGCCACTGCCATAAAGCATGGATCGGGCATCCTCTATCGCGGAATTTTTATCATGGCGTGGAGCTGTGATTTCGCGACCATCAATGCATCCGTACCAAATGCCATTCTTAAACGATGAGTGCCGTGCAGGGTGGCACTGTGCCGTTATAGCAAATGGCGCCACTGAATGATTATCAGATTGTGTACATGCCGAAGATCGAAACGAGTTAATCATTTCAACTAGCGGATATGTATCATCCAGGTTTGGCAGCAACTCGTTTTCTAGAATATCGGCAGCCTCAGTAAGATCATTGCGCAACTGCTCAACCTGTGCTTTAAGCTCAGCGTTTTTTTTCCTTAATTTTTCATTTTCGCCATCTAGTATGGCGCAAGCTTCAATTGCAAGCTCTAACTCGTTATCAAGACTCATTCTGTATCTCCATAAATAACCAGCTTTCTAGCCGTATCATCAATCAACTCCAGCAGCGCTAAACAGCCGCCAGTGAGGATTACCTCTTGCATAGCCGCAACGATACGGTCATCACGGAATAACGCCTCCGACACAAGCTCAGGCGCTTCTATCCTTATCCGCGCTGCAGCATCTACCAATTGCTGCTCGCGCTTAGCTTCCTCGACGCTGGTGTCGATTAGGTTTGGTGGTGTTAGTAAGTGGTTCATTTCTCGCGCTCCAATTCTGCAAGTAGTGCGTCTGCGTACTGCGCTGATATTTTTGCAAGCGCATTCTTTGGCTCGCAATCAATCTCTTTAGCTCGACATATAACAAATTCACGCGCCTTCTCGTCCAGCATTGCTGTGCACAATCCCTGCATAGCAAATCCAGCAAAGTATTCGCGCTTGGTTAGTCCGCTGTGCATATAATGCGGCGTGCCTGTTGACTGGCAAAGTGTTTCGCTGTTGTTTTGCGGCATAGCCGGTAAATCTGCATTCTTCATTTTAACATCCTCCAATTAACCAACCAGCACTATAGCACCTGTTTATGCGGTAAGTGGTTTGACCAGTTTGCGCTGTGAACACCAGTGAATAACTAATGAACAAGTATCAAAAGAGTAATTCACCTGCAGAGGTCGCGCCATTGCTGTGTTTAACCACTTAGTGAACAACTATGAACAACTATATAGTAGTATTAATAATAGTGATATAGGGGAGAAATATACACCCGCGCAAATACGCTATTAAGAGTTGTTGTACACACGTTCACTTGTTCACTCTTTTAAAAACAATAACTTAGTTAAAATAAGCGGTGAACAACTATAAAAAAGCCCGCATTTAGCGGGCCTCGGTTTAAAGTCTTTTTGGTGGCATTATCAGGAACAACCCCTTCCCAGTCCTCCTGCTAGTTCCTAAATTCAACTTGCGAATTACCGAAGCGGCAGAATTCACATCTGCTTTTGTTGGTCGCTCATATCCGCATTCCCTTAGAACATCTGTAGCAGTTTGCCAATTTATCCACCTTGATTTATCGCAATCCCAATCGTAAGTTGTGAGTATTATCTCTTCAACGGGATCTGAAACGGTGAACTCCTCGTTATGACTATTTAGCTGTGACATTTCATCTGGTGTAAGATAATGGGAAGCTCCATCTAACCAAAGTTGATAAACCTGCGCCCAAACTTGCTGCATATCAATATCGTGGCTGTGGTTCAAATTAGCAACCTCAATCGTCCAGTATCGCCTGTTCCCTGTCGGGTCGTGCAAAAACTGCTTAGGGTTAACTGAGCCAAAGAAAACCGTTCTGCGTGCGTACTGGCTCTCCTTTCGCGCATAAGCACGCCGTAGCACATCCTTGTCGTTAGTGATAAATGCCTTTAGCGCAGCAATGTCAGATTTTCGGAATGTACTATCAAGCTCACCAAGCTCAACCAACCAGAAAGACACAGCCTGCTTAACGCTGTCGCGGTCATCTGGCTTAAGAATTACGCCATCTTTAATCAGGTTTTTATCCTCAGGGACAAGGGCTTTAAACCACTTTGTTTTACCTACATACTGCTCACCCTGAAATACTAAAACGCCAGAAGCCGAAACACCTTTAGGAGAAAAAGCACCAGCAATAGCTGATACCATCCAGCGCGTTATCAGGCTATCTTTCAAAATTACAGCTTGTTGGTTTTCAGAATCCTTTATTGTCACAGTGTCCAGTAAAGTACCAAGGTGATTTGCACCATCCCACGGCTTTGACTTAACCCATTCCGCAACAGGGTTGTACTGATTCTGGTCAGCCATATATGTTATAAAAGACTGCAACTTAGCAGTAGGCATGCTAAACCGGCTGCATTCAGAGTCAAGCCAAGCAAGCGATGCGTTACCCTCGTTGTCCAGACTAAACCGCTGTCCGGGTATAATTATTTCTTCTTCCTTGCTGATTACGTTGTACCTGACATTCACATTAAGCCGTTTGCATATCTCTGCAAGGTTAGCAATATGCGCTAGAGGCTTACCTTTTTCAGTGCAATATGGTAAAGGCTCATCAGGGTTGGCTATATGCTCAGTTTTAACTGTTGAAGGGCTTGATAGCTCAGCAGGCAAGTATTCCTGCGCTGGTTTTGTGGTTATTGGTTTTTTTAGCTCAATATTCAACAGCGCCGCCGCTGACTTAAACGCCTTTGAATAATCACCTTCGTTATCGTAGTAGCAAAATAAATCATAGCTAGAAACCGGCTTACCTGATTCCTCAGAGCAAAGCGGATCACTTGCGTGGTGTATCCAGCAGCGGTCTGCATCAAGCAAGTGAACGCCTGGCAACCCTGTGCCACTGTGCGGGCTTAAATACCGCTTACCCTTGCGTTTATACCCGTACAGCTCAAGCGCTGATTGTAGGTCGTTTGCAGCATTGTAAGCGCCTTGCACGTCTGGTATATCACCCTTGGCAACTGGCGCTCTGGTTGGTAACTGCTGGCGCTCTTGCTTAGGTTTCCACGGGCAGGCGTCAACCAGCTGCGGCTTAAATGCGTCCCATGCCTGCCATATAGCAAGCAACCACGCTGGCGGCTCTGGCCATTCAGCTAGCGACTTAGGCGGCTTTACTATCCATTCATAAGGCTGTTTTGTTTCAGGGTGCATAGATGGCGGAATTACGTCTTGCTTCTGAGTGCCGTTGCATGCCGTGCGAAGCTCAAACACTGTAAAATGTTTTTTGTTGTCGTCTTGCTTCGGCCAGTTAACCTTGCAATATGGCAAATCAACGCCAGCAGGCACGCGAAACATAATCCGCTTGCCGCGCCCGCGTATCGTTGGGAATGCGTCAAGCTCAGAAGCTGGTATACCAAACTCATCAAGTATGGTTTGAAATCCTTCGGCGTCGTCAATGTCTAGGCTACACATACAAGACGGACCAAGAGCCACTCCCATATTCCAATCTGGATTCAGTTGCCAATAAGCCAAAGCCTGAGCTGGCTCAGATAGTGTATTTTTACCCCAATCATCAGCAGTTGGGAACTTGCGCCCTGGCTCAATAGGCACCAAATGCCACCCGTACCGCTCTGCATAAATTTTAGCGTACTGCGCCGCTGTAGGTTGGTTACTCATCGAATAAACCTCCCTGCCACGCTTCTTCGTTCGACATAAATTCATGTATTTGGTAGCCGGTTGGCACTTCTGAATGCTTAATAAAAAGCTTACCGCCGTGCTTCTTTGTTTTTACAACCTGCCTGCAGTTTTGGCACTGCACGCAATAATGCTGAGTGCCGTTTGAGAATGTACGCCGCGCGTACCTGAGAAAGCCATTGTGATCGCAATCACCTTGCTTCATGTGCTCACCTCGAAAAGTGCGGAGTTCGCAAATCCCTGATTGTTAACCGCCAGTGTTAGCGGGGAAGTAACTTTACAGCATCTTCATGGCTGCGCGCAATGCCCGCAATACCGCCTGATGCTATAACCTGCTCTATAAAATTAATTTGCGCAGCGCTTGGCTTGCCTCGTGACGACTTAACTTCTATAGCTAAAAATCTCCCTGTTGGCTTGTGTATGCCAATTAAATCAGATCCACCAGCACCACCAACACCATACCGAATAAATGCTCCGTCGCTAGTGGTGTAGCTGCCTATATTATTACGCCATACTATGCAGCCAGCCTCTGTAAGCGCCAGCATTATTAGCTTTTGGATGTTTTGTTCTCGTTTCATTGCTGCAACTCCATATAAATACGCCTTGCCTCGTTAAAATCCGCCGGTGTCGGTTTTCTGTTCTGCCTAGCACACGCAGTAATTGCAGCCCATTGCGAAGCTTTAGCCATGCCACGACGCATGCCAAGCTCAACCAAGTCTTGCAGAGTTTTAGCCTGACCTTGTTCTTTTCTGGCTTCTTTGCGCACTGCTTCAATGTCTATTTTTTCAAGCTCACCATCAGACTGCTGTATTTTTCTGACTTTCTTTTCAATAGGCTTTCCACAATATGGGCATTTATCAGGTCCAGGCATGAAAACCGCATAACAATGCGTACATTGCTGCACATTGACATCTGGCTCATCATTTTGCTTTCTCTTTCCTTTTGGCTTACCAATTAAAGACCACTCACGCTGCTCACAAGGAAGTCCGTGTTTTAAAATGCAACCTGCATGGTCAAGAATTACAGCCGGATAATCCTTGCGCCTGAGCGCCCTGAAAACCATCTGCAGATAACGCGCAACTGATTGTGTTGGCCTTAGCAGAATGCAGCACTCTAAAGTAACATCCCTGCCAACCTGGGCTGAAAGGTCAAAGCCCTCAATGACAAGCTCGCAATTGACTAAAACCAGTATGCGCCTATCTGCCAGCGCTTCGCATATTTCTTTTAATTCTGCCTCCGTCGTGCTTGCGTCAACGTGTGCTGCAGGTATGCCATTATCATTAAAAGCCTGCGCTGTATGCTTACTGTGCTTAACATTGCAGCAGTAAACAACAGTGCGCTTGCCATTGGCGTATTTTTTCCAATGCTCAACAGCGTCACCAACAATAGTTGGTCTGTCCATAGCATCGGCAAGCTGCCCTATATTGTAATCACCACCAAGGTTTTTAACCGTTGAAAGGTCTGGATTTATTGGCGTTGTGTAGGCTTCGTATGTTGACAACCTGCCTTGCTCAATGAGCCATTTTGTTGATTTTGCTTCAATGATAACATCATACAGGTCACCAAGGCTTTTACCATCAAGCCGAATAGGTGTGCCTGTCAAACCGATAACAATAGCGCCATTTTCACGCGCCCAAGCAATAACGGCTTGGAACATATTGCCTTTGGATAGATGTGCCTCGTCAATGAATAGTATTTTAGGCGGCTTAAGTTTATCCATTCGACTGTGAACCGTACCAATAGTGCCAACCTGTATTGGCAGAGTTGATCTCATCTTGCCGCTTGTGATTAAGCCGTGTTCAATCTTAGCTTGCCAAAATGACTTGCTTGTTTGCCTTAGCAGGTTTTTGCGGTGAACAAGAAACCACACGCTTGCATTTGCATCGCGCTGTCTAGCCTGACTTGTTATGTAAGCGGCAACCACAGTTTTCCCAAATGCAGGGCTTGCAACACCTAAAACTGACTTAACGCCTCCGCGTAAAGAATCACGCAACTTGCTGACAAACTCTTGCTGATCTTCATATAGCTGGTAGCTCATACTCTACCTCGCAGGCTTAAACATCTGGCAAGAAATCGGGTCTTCATCAGAGCCGCCCATTGCAATCTCGCATCCATAGCTGGACTGTTCAATATTCCTATCTAAGCAAAATTCGCAATCTGCGCAACTAACGCCATCTTTCTTTGACCAGATAAACGAATGAATTGCGTTCATCGTGATGAGCGTAGGGTTTGCAGTGCCTGATTTTATAGATAGCAGAGTGTTGTAAGCTATGCCGGTCGACCTTGTTATAGCCATCAGGTTTATTTCACTTCTGTTTAACTGGTCACGCAAATTCTCGTAAATATCTTGCATAGTTATTTTGTGCATTTTATTGGCTCCATTGTATTGACATTGGTATGATATACGCATTATATTGCAATAGTCAACAACTGGAGACTGAAAATGAAAATAATCGAATACTCAGAGCTAACCCCAGAGTTAGCCGCATCAGGATGCCTTGTAACTGGCATGCCCAACGATGCTTACCATGCTTATGCTGGAATAAGTAAATCAGGCTTGGATTTGGTTGCGCGCAGTCCGGCGCATTACGCTTACCGCGCAGCAGTTGAGCCAAGCCGCGCCATGATCATCGGTAGCGCAACCCACGCAGCAATCTTTGAGCCTGATGTGTTTGCAAAGCAGTACATGCTACTAAAAGACGTAACAGACCGCCGCAGCAGTGCATATAAAGAAGCGGTAAAAGTGCATGGCGAGGACAATGTATTAACCGGCAAAGAAGCTGACTCTGTTGCAGGTATGCAGGCAGCATTGCAGCTTAACCACCATGCTAAATTGCTACTGGATGATGATTGCTGGAATGAAATAGCTTGCTTTGCGACTGACCCTGTTACTGGCGTTTTGGTAAAGTGCAAATTCGACAAATTGACTCGCGGACTCATTGGCGTTGATTTAAAAACAACCCAAGACTTGCGCGAATTTGCCAAATCAGTTGCGAATTACCGCTACCATGTACAGCAGGCGTTTTACGCAGATGTGTTTGAGTGGGCAAGCATTGACTACAAATTGCAGGCTTTTTACTTTTTGGCAGTGGAAAAAGACGCGCCAAATGCTAGCCGTATTTTCGTTCTTGATACCCCTTCAGTTGAATACGGTCGAAAGCTGTACCGCGAAGCGCTAAACACTTATGCAGAGTGCTTAGCTAACAATGAATGGCCGCTACCGGATGGCGGAACTGAATACATAACGCTTCCATCATGGGCAGCAGACCCAGAACAACAGGAGTTTTAACAATGGCAAATTTCATGCAAACGCTCGAAGCAAAATCAGACCAGCTTAACGCTACTGATATAATGGGCATCGACTTAGTTATCCGCATTCGTGATGCGCAACTAACTAACAGCAAAGACCAGCCTCTGTCAATATACTTCGATGGCGACAATAACCGCCCTTGGAAACCATCAAAGGGCATGCGCCGCGTGCTTGCTGCAGGTTGGGGTGCTGACACTGACAACCTGATTGGTAAATCTGTTAAGCTGTACTTTGACGAGACAGTAAAATATGCAGGAAAAGAAGTCGGCGGCATCCGCATCAAAGCAATGTCAGACATTGATAAACGCGGCATGGTTGTGGTTGAAGCAATTAACCGTCAGCAGCGTGTGCCGGTGCATGTTGAATACCTAAGCACTGAGCAGCCGGACTACCCAGCCGATAAATTTACCGCAGCACTGCCTGTAATGGCTGAAAAAATGAAAACCGGCGCAATGACACTGCAGCAGGTAATTGCTAAGTGCCAGCAAACCGGCAAGCTGTCAGCAGAGCAGCTGCAGCAGCTTGAAGCAGTTGCGCCAGTTGTTGTTGAACAAGAAGAAGATTTTGAACTGTAAACTAATCGCCTGCTAATGCGGGCAACTCTAAGAAGGTAATAATAAATGAACTGTTTCGTATTTAGTGGAAACCTTGGCAACGACTGTCGCACAGGCAACGCAGGCGGTCAGCCTGTTGTTAATTTCTCTGTTGCGTGCAAATCAGGCTATGGCGACAAAGCACAAACAAACTGGATTGATTGCGCGCTATGGGGCAAGCGCGGCGAATCGCTGCAGCAGTATTTAACCAAAGGCCAGCGTGTAATCGTCAGCGGCGAGCTTGGCACCCGTGAGCACGAAGGTAAAACATACATTACGTGTCGTGTGAATGATGTAACGCTAGCTGGTGACAAGCAGCAATCAGCTGGCACCGCCGCACCCCAACAGCAGCGACAGCAGCCAGCGCAGCAAGCACAGCAGCAACAGCGGCAAGCGCCAGTGGAGACGCCAATAGATTTTGACCAAGATATACCGTTCTAAATGGTATATTCTTAGATATTCCGTTATAATACCTCTGAGCAACCGGAGGTATTTATGAAGTGCAATAAGTGCGATAAAGAAAAAAATAAAATTGATTTTTACGCTAAAGATAAAACCTGCAAGGATTGCAGGAAAGAAATGGTCAGAATCAACAGGGAGAAAAACGCCGAATACTATAGGAAATATGACAAGGACAGGTTTAAGAATGACCCAATGGTATCAGCACGGCATAAGAGATATCAGAAAACTGAATCTGGGAAGGCTTCAGTAATTAAATCTAAAAAGAAATGGCAAGAGCAAAACCCTGTAAAAAGGGCTGTTCACGTCATAACTGGAAATGCAATAAGGTCAGGAAGAATATCTAAGGAGCCATGCGAAGTTTGCGGATCTAAATCAAGGATTCACGCGCACCACGATGATTATTCAAAACCTTTGGAGGTTAGATGGCTATGCGCAAAGCACCATCAGGAGTGGCACGACATTAACGGCGAAGGTCTAATATTATGAGCAGAATAACCCTAGACCAAATGATAACCAACACAAGACCAATTGGCTTAAGCATTGACGAGTTTAACCTGCTTGATGCTGAGCATATCGCAAGCATCGCAACGCGCGAAAACCGAGCAAAAGCACTTGAGCGGATACACCCGTGCAGGCGTGAACATGTAAAACATTTGGTTATTGAGTTATTCAAGGCTAAAAATGCTGGCATTTAAAATCACCCTCCAAAACGGCAAGGCGTTTACGTGCATAACGTATGAGGCTGAATGTGATGTGCCAGGTGCTATATTTGAGAGATTTGGAATTTACCCGATAGGAGTTTAGAAGTTATGAAATCCACCGATTTACTATCAGCCTGCGCCGCTGTGCAATCAGAACGCGCCAAGCAATACGATGCCAACGGTACAGGTGAGCGCAGCTTTAAAGCGGCAGCTGATGCGTTTAACGCGCTAACTGGTCAGCAGCTAAAGGGCTCTGATGTGTGCCTACTACTGGTGTGCGTTAAAGCTGTCAGGCAGTACAGCAACCCTGCGCGGGTGCATGATGATAGCGTGTTAGACCTGGTTAGCTATTCTGCGCTGTGGGGCGAGGAGCTTTATAATGAGCACTATTGAACTATACACAGAATTCGAAATAGCAACCGCTCAGCAATTAGCTTATGAGCGCAACCGTGACGAGCCTGCAGATAAAGACTTACAGGATGCGGTTAAGATTGCTGCAAAGTGGAATAAGCAGCGTCAAGCGCTTGGTTTGAGGCCGTTTCAGTGAAAGTAAAATACTGCTACCGCTGCGCCAACCATAAAGACGCCGCACAATTTACGCTATATCGCGGAGCTTGGTGGGCGCGCTGGTGTGATAGCTGCATGAAAAAACCAATAGGACTGGTGCTGTAACTGGTCAAACCACTACACAAACAAAACTCTGCTACGATTAGCGGAGTTTTTTATTTTAGGAGTTGTAAGGTGGAGAATAAGATAATAGTCACGGTATGTGGAACGTATCAAGTCGGCGAGAATGAATATGTTACTGATTTCATCTCAAAGGAAGTTGGTGAAGAATCAATATACGATTTGATCGCATGGGGAGAAAAAGTTCTTGGCAAAAAGATTTCTGTAAATGAATTAAAATTCAGCACTCTGGAGCAAAACTAATGCACCCAGCCACCCAAAAGTATAACCATAGCATCAACCTGTGTATAGCCCGACACATTGCTAGGGTATACGGCGAAAACGAAGCCAGGGCGATTACACGCGCTGCGCGGGTTATCCGTAGTGAAACCAAAGACACAGCCATGTATGAGCTTGCTGGATACCTTGGGCGAGATTTAGCGCCGCAAGCAGTCAACGGTAATCGCATGACAGGAGACGAGCAAAAGGTGATGTGCGTGTCTAATTTGGAGCGGGATATGCGCGCGGAAGGTTTGCTATGATAACCATCCTGGACACCCACGACAACAACCACGGCAGCACAGTTAAGCTGGCTAAAGTCGGCCATATGTATGACATAATCATATTTCACAACAACGGCTCAGAAAACACGCATCACGTAGCTTTGGCTAACATCGAAAGCGAATCTGATGCGCGCGCTGCGTTTGATAGTGCTGTAACTGGTCTTACCAGTGTAAAACAGTTTGCAACTGCCAAAGATGGCAGCTAGTATTGTCTGTGTAACCCACTGGAGGATAAAAATGACAACACACCAACAAGTTGCCGACTATCTCGGAGTAAGCATCAGAACTTTTCGACGCTACAGCCCTGAGCGTCGGGAGCGCCTAACTAAAGATTGCGAGAGCGGCATTAACCAGCAAACAGCCGACTTAGTGGCGCATCTGCACCGCGAAGTGTACAAGCACAACGAAATTACAAAGCGCTACGCTTTTGTATCAATGCTAACAGGTGCATTTAGCTTGGTTATTGACGGCGTTACGCACTTTGATTTAGCGCCACTTAATCAGCGCAATTTAGCTCTGGCAATTAAGAAAGTACGTGGGTTTACTTATGCGTGACTACATAACTGACAACGTATCACCAGAGCACCGCGCCAAGTTCAGCAGTAATACATGGATTTGGTTGATGGCTGAGGTTGTGGGTTTATTAACGGTTTGTGCAATGTCATTTGGAGTGATAGCGGGATGAGTAAATTTACTAAAGGCACATGGCTGGCAATAGATGGTGATAGATTCTCAAGAGAGATGATTATCACCAGTGATGAAAGAATTGAATGCGAAGTTATACCAATCTGCGAGCTTGACGTATATTTCGATGGTGAAATAGGCGATGAGCAAAAAGCAAACGCCAACTTAATTGCTGCAGCACCTGAGATGTATAAATTTTTAAATGATATAGCAAAAGGAAATGGCGTCGATTACCAAATAGAGCAGCTATTAGCCAAAGCACGGGGCGAAAAATGAACTACGAAAACGAAAAACTAAAAATCCGCGAATGCAAAACAATTTGCGGTGTATATGGAGTGCTTGAGCGTGCCGGACTGGACACAGGAACACCGCTGAGCACATTAAACCGCCGCGCTGTACGTGCGATGCACTTTAAAGAAGCGGAGCTTATACAGTGCGCTATGCACCGTTTGGCGCAAATTGATTACAGGGAGTGCTGATATGACAACCGCCCTATGGATAGCAATAGTAGTATTAATCAGCATTATAGCAATGCTGCTGATAGACATAATCAACTTGCACCAAACAATGCGCCTGCACGATGAGGCGCTTGATTTTAACTTAAGACTCATGGGCTTTGACGGGCTGCATGATGTGGAGCAGTGAAATGAAAACAACAATAACCATAGCTGTGCTCGTAATACTTGTGCAGACAACCGTACCGGCACCGTTCAACCACCTGATTTTTGCCGCTGCAGGCTTGTTGTTTGCTCGATACTTTTACCGCAAAGGCGGCAGATGGGGTGATGATTACCAGCGCACAGCATGGCAATGCACAAACTGGCAGAAGCAAGAGCGCCGCCAGGCTATGGAATCAAACTGCTTATGGTATCGCTGTAGCGTTATTTTTACTGCGCTGTTTTTGTGTGCGGCGGTGGTGTTATGATCTTTGAAATGGGGGACGATACACTAATAGAGCAGCTTATTAAAGATGGCTTAACGTGCGAGCAAATAGCTAAAAAATGGGAAGTGACAACCGATAGGCTGAAAACATATTGCAAGCGGAAAGGCGTCAACCTGCCTGTCTCGCCAAAGTCTAGAGCGAAAAGAAAGCTTCCTGGCAACACTGCTCGACAAGCCGTTGAGCGAGGTGAGCGCAAATCTCCAACGGTAAACGTGATAATTAAGCTTCACAAGGCGAAATGCACTGTTGACCAAATAGCTGCAAAAACCGGAAAGACAAAGGAATATGTTCAGCGCATGATTGATGTATTTTGCAATGGCGATAGGATGGCCAGACACAGGAGCAGGTACAACGCAGTTAGCGGATTTGCAAAAGAGTTCAGAGTAACGCTAAAGGATGCAGCGCGCATGCTAGGAACGTCTTACACTGCCTATCAGTACAGCGGAAAGGTGCTTGGTCTAATGAAATAAAAAAGCCCCTGCATAACAGGGGCAATGTGCCACTGGAGATTGTACTAGGTTAAACTGATGCTTGCAGATTTCAGGGTGAATTCACCAGAAGCATTAAAAGACGTATCGCCGCTTGATATAGCAGTTACATCCTTAACTGTTGCGCCATCCCAAACAACATAGTGTGTTACAGCTTGCCCTGCTGAAGCACTAAAGTCAAGCGGAGTTATATCGATAGTATCAGCATCTACAGCTGCATAAACAGGCGGTAGGCGTACATATCCGCCACCTGATATTTCATTAGCTGTACCAGCCGCAGTAGGGTCTCCGTTGTGCAAAGAGATAGCATCAGCCGTAAAAGCGGCTAACATTTGGGTTTTTGTGGCAGCTGTTACTGTCATGATGTAATCCTCGATACCATTGGTAAAAATTTAACTTCTTCCGATAAAATTGCAATGTCTCGACCTGATTCGGTTCTGACCATGCAATCGTGTTTGTATTTCCCGTTAAGCGACGCTGTTTTTGTCTCATCAAGCTTTATTGTGACCGTGCCGCCTTCGTAAGTTATTCCACCATCAGCAAATGTTGATGTGGCAAGAGCCGCACCTGTGACTCTATCGAAAACAGTATAAACACCGGCAGTTATTGCTGGCATTGGCTGTCCGTCAATTGTTGGAATGACATCAAACTCAACATCTGCGGCCTGATAAAACTCAACCATTAATGACAACCCTCTGAATATTAGTCTTTACCACCAAACTCTCAACTTCAATCTGAGAAGTATAGCGCTGAATATCTGTGTATAATACCACACTCGGCCTTATTACTGGAATAACACCACTGCCGATTGATATGGCTGACAACTCGGATATACCATGCCCCAATGAAAGCATGTAACCAGCGCCATCGGAATGAGCTGACAAATCAGATCTGCCTGCGCCACAGGCTTTCGCATATCCAACTCCGAAAGCCTGAGCAGATATCGCAGAATTACCATAGCCATTCGGCGTCAGGCTTGGCGACAAGCCAAAGCCATACGACGATGTACCGGCAATAGAATGTCCGCCACCAGCATGAAACGAATAACCTTCACCGGCTGAGCTTGGCTCAGCAGATGACAAGCCAGAGCCAACTGAAGATCTGTAGCCGTAAGAAGCCGTGTTTATCTGCAATTCTGATGAGCCGTAGCCTGATAATTTTGCATATCCAAACGCTGACACTAAAGCGGCAGAAGAAGAGACCCCATTGCCGCTAGATGCTCTATATCCAATGCCACTGGATGATGTTATCGCTGACGACTGTCCAGATCCTTGCTGCGTAGATTGCGGATCTTCTGCTTGCGGAAACGCACCAAAGCCGTATGATGTAGACTTTAATCTGTAGTCTGCTGCCGCAACATCTTCGAGCTGCGTTGCACCAGTTTCGCCTGTTATCGTTCCTCTGTTATCAGCTGTGACGATATTTCCGACTGTTCCGGCAAATCCATCATTGATGTAATCAACGTAGTTTGTACGACCCTGTGAGCCAAGGGCTAGGATATTATCAAGCGCAACCGTACATGAACTACCAGGGCCGAGATAAACGCTTTCCTGTGCGCTTGATCCACTTGTGTTAGTCGGCGTCACAGTCATGCGGTTAATCGTGCCTGTTATGTCGAGATTCCCTGACAATGCAGAAAAATCCAACGCATTGTTGCTTGCGCGAGGCATTAAAACCAAGTCTTGAATGTCAAGCTCGTACTGACTATTTGCGTTTGTTGACACAAGGGTCAGATACATTATTGATGTGCCGCCGTGGTAGTTTGGAGAGCTGCCGAACGCACACTTATTAATAGTCAGGCTTCTACGCTGCGTCGTTGGATAACTTGCAGCGAATCGGAAAGTTTTGTTGTTGTACCCTGCAGTGACGTTTACATACAGCCCCTGCAACAACAAATCAACATCGCCCTGCTCTATGACACTTGATGTGTGCGATATTCTTGCACACGTTGACAAGTTGTAACCGTTGTATGCCTGACCATCAGCGGCTACCAACCCTACGCCTTGAGGCCAGTCGTCTGATGCTGCTTTGTGAAATAGCAGCGTTCCGCCAGAGCTGACAAGTCCGTCAACAACGCCAATCGTCATTTCACCGTAGTTGTTTTTTATCTCAGCAGCACGCCACGCCTCAACGGTTGTATAATCGCCTGTTCCATCTGCTTTTATTATCGCATATTGCGGCATTAGCTATCCTGCCCGTTTGATTTATTTAGAGCGTTAACGCATGCCCATATAGAGGTAATTAGAGTTGCGGCTATGGCCCCGTAAGCGCCAGCAACCTGCATTGGGTCTGCAAGGTTTTGCAGCTTATCAACAATATACCAAAGCAGAATCTGGCTGTTTACTATCAGACCGACCTGAATTAGCCGCATCTGCCTCAGCGTAACGTGGATTGGCTGTGTCCAGATGAAGCCAAACATGTTATTAATTATCTGCCAGGCTGTCATACGCTAATTCACAGGCTGAGCCACGGACTCTTGATTCATCAGCGACTGCTGCCAACTCTCCCGCTCTTTTGTCAGCGCGGCTGAACAGCTCGGCAAGCACAGTGAGGTCGGTTGCAATTGCCGCGCATTCTCGGCTAACGGTGGTACTGTCGGCACGTCTGTTTGATTTGCGCATGAAATCGCTGAGCTGCTGCTGCAAGCTGTTAGCTGCATTATCAGCAATAGCAGCATCATTTTTAGCGTCATTGAGCTTTTTAGTAGTCTCACGGCTGATTACCTCAAGTGATTTAATGCGGTTTTGATATTGCTGTACTGCTTCATTTACAGCGGACAGCTGGTTTTGCTTGGCTTGCTTTTCTGCTCTATCCCATTTTGATTGCCAGATGTTGTCAGCTAAAAAATAGCCCATAGCGACACCTGCTACTGCTGAAACAATTACTAGCTTTCCGCTAATCATTGCTTAAGCTCAAAGTGTGGCATATCAACAAATGTCTTCCAGTTGCCGCCCCACGTTAATCCGACACCTAGCTTATCAGCTGCCTGCATGATGGCATCAGCCACAACAGTTAAGTGCACCTTATCCCAGCTTGCCTTGCCGTCAATGTATGCAAACACATCAAAAGCGTTACCGGTTTGATGGTTTGATTTTTTAACGTAGCCGTCAAGTTGAGACTTGCCAGCTTTAAACAGTGCATTCTG
>Ga0207882_1000102_pt1 | contig 44829 bp, 70 predicted proteins | sample MalvirmetaMSP103_FD_184228 | JGI IMG/M metagenome (GOLD analysis project Ga0207882, IMG submission 184228) | Marine viral communities from the Deep Pacific Ocean - MSP-103 (SPAdes) | ecosystem: Environmental > Aquatic > Marine > Oceanic | place: Pacific Ocean | collected 2011-05-15 | reverse complement strand
GCTGGTGGGTGCGTGGAGGCGCGGGTTTTCACTACATACGAGAATTTTCTGAGCCGGGTTGTTGTTTAGATGGCAGAGTCAAAGAGGGCCAAGAAAGAGCCTCACTGGCTCAACAAATCGCAGATGGCAAAGAGCCTCGGCATTTCCACGACTGCCTTTGATAAATGGGGGGTACAGCCGGTAGCCAGCATCGGCCGAGAGAAGTATTTCGACGTGCGATCCGTTCTGGATAATCGCCTGAATCACCAGATCGCAATACAGCAACCTGAAGACCTTGATTACGAACCCGGCACAATGGACTTTGAACGCCTGCGGTTGACTAGGGCCCAGGCCGACGGCCAGGAAATCAAGAACAGGATTGCAGAGGGCAAAACGGCTCCGATTGAAATCATCACACTGGTGCTTTCCAAGATTGCCGGCGAGGCATCTGGAGAACTTGATAGCCTTCCACTCAACATTAAGCGCCGGCATCCGGAACTCGAAAACCAGGTGATCGAATCTATCAAGCGCCATTGCGTAAAAGCACAAAACGCGATAGCCAGAACTAGCGAATCCTTGGATAACGCCCTCGATGACTACCTCACTGAACTCGACGCAGCTTGAGAATCTGAAGCGAGCTGTTCGAGTTGGGTTGAAAGCTTTTGCTCGCCCGGAGCCCATGACTCTCGTGGAGTGGGCGGATGAGAACTTTTATCTCTCGTCAGAATCCAGCTACATCGAAGGCCGTTGGCAGACGCTGCCATTCCAGATAGCGATGATGAATGCCATCGGCCATGACGACATCGTTTATGTGAACATCGTCAAGTCGGCCCGGGTTGGCTATTCGCAGATGATCCGAGCTGCGCTCGGTTATTTCACTGAGCACAAGACCAGAAACTTACTGCTGTTCCAGCCAACCGATGGCGCGGCCTCAAGCTTCATGAAGTCGAGCGTTGAAACCATGATCCGGGATGTTCCGGTGGTCAAAGCTCTGGCGCCCTGGATTGGGAAGAAGCACCGCGACAACACCCTGGACACGAAGCGATTCAGTAACGGCAAACAACTCTGGTGCCTTGGTGGCACAGCGGCCAAGAACTATCGCGAAAAGTCCGTTGACGTGGTTGCTTACGACGAGCTGGCGGCATTTGATCAGGACGTTGAGAAGGAAGGCTCTCCGACGTTTTTGGGTGACAAGCGGATTGAGGGCTCTGTATTTCCAAAGTCAGTCCGAGGATCAACTCCAAAGGTTCTGGACACCTGCCAGATCACAAAGGCGGCCTCCGAAGCTGAGTGCATGCTGAAGGCGCACATTCCGTGCCCGCACTGCCTCGAAGAACAGGTCTTGAAGTGGGGAGGCAAAGAGGCCCATTTTGGATTCAAGTGGGACGACGACAACCCAAAGTCGGTTCAGTATCTCTGTGAACACTGCGCGACCCTCGGCAGCCAGGGAGACTACCAGGCTCAGCACGAAAACATTGTCTGGCGTTGCGAGACCACCGGGATATGGACAAAGGATGGCATTAGCTACTTCGATGCCGACGGAACTCGACGGGAGGCCCCGGAGTCTGTCGGCTTCCATGTGTGGACAGCTTACAGCCCATTCACCACCTGGCGCCGGATCGTTACCGACTTCCTGAAGGCCAAGAACGACCCCAGCAAGCTCAAGACGTTTATCAACACCACGCTGGGCGAAGCTTGGGACGACACCGAAGGCGAGAAGGTAGACCCAGAAAGCCTGTTCGCGAGACGCGAGCATTACCAGGCCGAGGTGCCTGTTGATTCGTGCATTCTCACAGCCGCGGTTGACACCCAGGATGACCGCCTTGAGATCGAGGTGAAAGCCTGGGTGAACGGAGAGGAAAGTTACGACATTAGTTATGAGCGCCTATACGGCGATCTTTCCCGGTCTGAGATATGGGATCTGCTCCATAAGCGCTTAACCCGTCAATTCACAAGCGTAAGTGGCGCGATTCACGACGTGAAGCTCACCCTGATTGACTCGGGCGGCCACTTCACTGACGAGGTTTACAAGTTCAGCAAGAAATACGGCATCCGGAAGTTCATCCCGATAAAGGGGCACAGCCAATCTGGAAAACCGGTTGTGGCATTTCCCAGGAAGCGCAATGAAAAGGGCGTCTACCTAACCATGATCGGAACGGATACCGCCAAGGAAATAATCACTAGCCGTTTCCGCATCATGAATCCTGGCGAAGGCTACATGCACTGGCCTGTATCCGATGAGTTTGACGAAACCTATTTCCAGCAACTGACCAACGAGCGCCGAAAGATAGTTTATCGAAAGGGCCGCAAACAGATTGAGTGGGATGCTGGCGGCAGGCGTAACGAGCCTTTTGATACAGCCGTCTACAACCTCGCCGCAATCCGGCTTCTCCAGCAGCACTTCGGGATCAATCTAAGTCGGTACCGGAAAGACGGAGACCCAACAGAAGCGCCGGCGACCAAAAAGCGGAAGGCCGGCAAAGTTCACAAGCCCGCAGGGGGATGGTTATGAGTACAGCGAGCGAGCTGCTGCCGCTTTATGTCGAGGCAGAAAAGCGAATCCTCAAGGGCCAATCCTATGAGTTCGGCGGCCGCACCTGGACAGGTGCTGACCTGGCTGATATTCGCAAAGAGCGCGAGCGCCTGGAGCGCCGGGTATTCGCAGAAGAGCAGGCGGCCAAAGGTCGACGCACTCACTCACTGGCGACGTTCAAATGAATTTGATTGACGCGATCATTCGCCCCTTCTCTCCGGCCATGGCGCTGAAGCGGGCCCAGGCTCGCCAGATCCTGGCGCATTATGAGGCCGCTCGGCCCAGTCGGACCCGGCGGAACCCGAAGGACAACCGTTCAGGCAACAGCTTGACAGACGGCGCGGCGGAAACGCTGAGAGGTCAGGCTCGACACCTTGAGCAGAATCACGATCTTGCACGGGGCATCCTGACTTGCCTCGTGAATAATGTCGTTGGAGCCAAAGGCATCGGAGTTGAGTTTCAGCCGAAGAACCTTGATGGCACCGTAAACAAAGAGCTGGCCGACGCCCTGAACTGGTATTTCACAGAGTGGGGTCGCCACCCGGAAACCACCGGAGAATTCAGCTGGGCCAAGACTCAGAGGATGATGGCCAGAGCATGGTTCCGCGATGGAGAAGTGCTGTCAAAGTCTCTGATGGGCAGCGTTCCGCTGCTCAGACATAACACCATCGTGCCCTATTCGCTGGAGCTGCTTGAGGCTGATCACATTGCAGACATTAACGACCTGAGCAAAGGCATCATCCAGGGAGTTGAGCGCAACCAGTGGGGCCAGCCGCGATTCACTTATATCTATGATCAGCACCCGGGCGAAGCCTTGGGTTTCAGGATGAAGTATCGCCGGATCGCTGCCGAGGATATCGATCACCTGAAGATGACAGACCGCATTCGGCAGAACCGGGGCGTATCGATCTTTGCAGCGGTCATGAATCGGCTGAACGACTTGAAAGATTATGAGGAAGCCGAGCGAGTCGCGGCCCGGATCAGTGCGGCGATGGCGGCCTACGTAAAGAAAGGAACGCCGGATATGTACGGCGTTGACCAAGAGAGTGATGACGAAGAGCGCACCTTCGAGTTCGCGCCGGGTGTCGTATTTGACAACCTGGCGCCTGGTGAAGATGTGGGCACGCTGCAAAGCAATAGGCCAAGCGCACTGCTGCAGCCCTTTCGCGACTCAATGCTGAAGGCCATTGCCAGCGGCTCAAGTTCTGGATACTCGACCATCAGCAAGAACTACGACGGCACCTACTCGGCGCAGCGTCAGGAACTGGTTGAGCAGTGGGTAAATTATGGATCTCTATCGATCGACTTCATTGATGACTTCGTGGCGCCGGTCGTTCGCCGCTTTGTTCGCATAGCGGTCATGAGCGGGAAAGTCCGTGTTTCGCCAAAGGTCGACCGGGAAACTCTGTTCGACGTGGACTATCTCACGCCAGCCATGCCGTGGATTGATCCGAAGAAAGAGGCGGAAGGCCATGAGGCCAACTTGCGCCTGAGAATTACCAGCCCACAAAAGATCATCCGCAGCCGGGGAGACAACCCTGACGAGGTGCTGGATCAGATTGAGCAATGGCAAACGAAGTTGCGAGATCGAAACATTCAAATCGAACCGGAGCCCGCCACTGAGCGGGCTTCTTCGTTTCAGGAGGAAGGTAACGATGCCTAAGCCGAGAAGCTGGTATGCAATGAAAGCGATGGGCGGAGGCGCTGCCGAAGTCCTGATCTATGAAGAAATCGGTGCCTGGGGGATTTCCGCCAAGGAGTTCGCCAGCGATCTAAAAGAACTGGGTGCAGTTAGCGAGATCACGCTGCGCATCAACTCCCCAGGTGGCTCCGTCTTTGATGGCAATGCCATTTTTAATCAGCTGAAACAGCACAAGGCAAAGGTAACCGCGCACATCGATGGGCTGGCGGCATCCATGGCCTCAGTTATCGCCATGGCTGCCGACCATATCGTCATGCCGGAAAACGCGCTGATGATGATCCACAACCCCTGGACGGTATCAATCGGAAACGCCGAGGAACTGCGAAAGGACGCGGATCTTCTCGACACCATCAAGCGAACGCTGTTGACCGCCTACGGGCGTTCGGCAATGACCGACGAAGAGCTCAGCTCAATGATGGACGCCGAAACCTGGCTCACTGGTGCAGATGCCGTAGAGATGGGTTTCGCGGACGAGATGGAAGAAGAGGTAGCGATGGCCGCCTGCGCGAAGTTTGAGCAGTTGGCCCAATTCCAGAATACACCCACCCAACTGAAAACCGAACCGTCAGCGGTTGCTGACAATCCCGTCGCAAAGCATGAAGAGGAAATCACCATGCCTAAAGAAAATCAAGCAACCGATCAGCCGGTTGACCAGAAAGACATCGAGGCCCGCGTTTCGGCAGAATTTGTAGCCAAGCAAAAGCAGCGTGTGACCGACATCAACGCAACATTCGAGGGCTTCGAGAAGCATATCGAACTGCGCAACGAGTGCATCGCCGATGTTGAGTGCGGGGTTGAGGATGCCCGCGCCAAACTATTGGCCGAACTCGGCAAAGACCACAAGCCTTCCGGCTCCGTGTTCGTTGCCGACGAAGGTAACCAAGCCAAAGTCAACGCTATGGCTGATGTGGTTGCCATGCGTGCCGGCTTCAAGAAGTCTGAAGAGGTTGGCGAGAACGCTTATCGTGGCAAGACACTGCTCGGTATGGCTGAGTCCTGCCTGGAAGCCCGCGCCGTATCCACTGGCGGCATGAGCAAGATGGATATTGTAGCGGCCGCGTTCACTCACAGCTCTGGCGATTTCAGCAAGCTGCTCGCCAACACGGCTGAAAAAGCCATGCTGCGCGGCGCCGAGGAAAGCAACGAGACGTTCCAGCAGTGGACCCGCACCGGTCAGCTGGGGGATTTCAAGGTTGCCTCTCGCGTTGACCTCAACGCATTTCCCACCTTGGATAAGGTCCAGGAAGGCGCTGAGTACAAGTACGCGACCATGGGCGAGCGTGCCGAGCAGATCCAGCTGGCAACCTACGGCAAGCTGTTCAGCATCACCCGCCAGGCGATCATCAACGATGATCTGGACGCATTCACCCGCATCCCGAATCGCATGGGTCGCGCTGCACTGCGCACAGTTGGGGACCTGGTATACGCAATCCTGACCAGTAACCCGAACATGAGCGACGGTGTTGCACTGTTCCACGCAAGCCACAACAACCTGCTGTCGGCTTCCGGTATTACCACTTCTGCGGTGGACGCCATGCGCGTGGCCATGGGCACTCAGAAGGATGGCAAGGCCAACCTGAACATCCGTCTGGCACACCTGCTTGTGCCGATGGCTCTGGAAGGGCAGGCCAACGTGGTCCGCGACTCTCAGTTTGAGGTTGGCGCCTCCGCGAAGAACAACACCGTCCCCAACAGCGTGCGCGGCACCTTTGATGTTGTCGCGGATTCCCGCCTTGACACGTTCGGTGCTGACAAGTGGTTTGGCACTGCAGACGGTGGCATTCACGACACCATCGAAGTGGCGTATCTCGACGGCAACTCCATGCCGGTCCTGGAAGAGCAGGACGGCTGGAAGGTTGATGGTGTTGAGTTCAAGGTTCGGATGGATGCGGGCGTTAGTGCTCTTGACTACCGCACCATGGCGAAGAACGGCTAAACCAACCCCGCGGGCTTCGGCCCGCTTTCTGAATTTCAGGAGAACTGAATCATGGCTAAAAATTACATTCAGGCGGGCGAGGTTATCGACTTCACCGCTGGTGCTGATATTTCCTCTGGTGCTGTTGTCGTGGTCGGCAGCCTTGTTGGCGTTGCGATCACGGATGTTGCTAACGGCGCCGTAGGTCCCGCTTCTGTCGAAGGCGTATGGGAATTGCCAAAGGTATCCGCTGCCGTAATTGGCGCTGGTGAAACCGTGAACTGGGATGTTTCCGCCGGCGCATTCGACGTCAACCAGGCCACTCCGGCCACTGGCGATCTGACAGATGGCTGTGTGGCAGTCGAGGCTGCTGGCAACGGCGACACCACCGTTAAGGTGAAAATCAACGTTGGCGCCAACACCGTCAACTGATAAGGACGGGGGCCTGCGGGCCCCTTTTCGCCTATGAGTCATTTTGACGAATTGCTTATCGATGCCGACCCCGGATTTTTCGAGGTGATGGGCGATGCCTGCGTTTACACAGATGGCGCCGCCAACACTTATCCAACCCGCGTCATCATCGAGAAAAATGTGGAGCAGTTCAGCGCCTACGAAACCACGGTTCCGGTTCGACGTAACGTGGCGAGCCTGATCAAATCCGAGGTTCCAGATCCAAAACGCGGCCATACCATCCAATCAGGCGCAGACACGTACACGGTTGACCAGCTCGCCAGCGATGATGGCCACGTTCTCAGGGTGCTGCTGCAATGACGTCAGTGCAGATTGATAAAACAAGCCTGAGCAATGTCCGGTTACTGTTGAATGGCGTCAGCAAAGAGGCGCCCAAAATCCTCACGCGGGCATTGAACAAGACGGCCACCAAGGGCCGAACGGAGGCCAGTAAGGCGATCCGGAAAGAGGTGAAACTGTCGGCCTCATACGTAAATAGTCGATTGAAAGTTGATAAGGCGAATTACCGAACTTTGCAGGCCAAGGTTCGAACCCCAAGCCGTGGCATATTGCTTAGCCGGTTCTCTACAAATGCCCAGGCCAGAAACCCGGACATCGGGTGGATTAGGCCGCCAGACAATCCGCCTAGAGGCATAAAAGTCAGAGTCTCCCCAAACGACGGTTCGAAGATTGTTACCGGCGGCGACGAAGTTTCCGGCAAACCATTTTACATCGTTCTTAAGAACCGAAATTTGGCAATCGCTGCGAGACTGTCATCACCTGGCCCAAATGGCGGAAAGATAAAAGTCTTTAGTGGTCCTTCGCTTTCTCAGGTGTTCAACAACATCAAAGAGGATTTGGGCGAGCCGCTGGCTCAATACCAGGAAGAGCAAGTAAGCAAACAGATTGATGCAGTTCTGAGGGGCTTCTGATGCCAGACAGTATCCGAGAGCAGATTGTTCAGGCATTCGCAACACGTATCAGCGCTGACCGAGCCGTGCAACTAGATGGCAGTAGTGACCTTCCGGCCCGAGCGGTGTGGGATGCGTCGGAGTCCGCTGAGCGCCTTCAATATGGAAGGCTTCGCCTCACGATGGACCTGAATGTAGGTTTCATGGACAAGGTAGACAGAGGGATCAACCAGAGCGCCCAGGGAAACACCATGCTGGCCGAGCTGATTAATGACGCGCTCAGCAGTGACCCAACCCTTGGAGGTCTGTGCGAGCAGATAAACTATTCAGATTCGGTAATTGATTACCCGGAGTCTGGTCAGAGTGAAATTGCCGTGCTGGCGGCTTTTCAGATCGTCTACGAGATCGATGGCGCAAGCCCATACACCCAATAACCACCAACCAAACACAGAACAAGCCCGCCACTGAGCGGGCTTTTTTGTGCCCGAACCATTCGTAAACCGCCCGATATGGGCATCAGCACCCCGGAGAGAAAACCATGGCAAACGCTGAAAATGCAAAGATCCAATACGAGGGCGGTCAGAACCAGTCACCTTTGAGTGCGCTGACTGACTCTGGCGATGCAACTACCTTTGAATCAGGCGCGGCCCTTTGGTCTCGTCGTACCGGTTTTGAGCCGGTGATTCGCCCTGATGGCCTGATTACGGGCGGTGTGGTTACACCCGCTGCGTCAGGTGACGACAACGTGGTCGACGTGTCAGCCGGTACCGCATACGTGGGCGGACAGCTCGTGGCCTTCTCGGCCGCAACGGACGTAACCTGTTCTCGCGCCGTTTCCAGCAACACCCACATCGTCCACTCGATCACTGTAGACAGCTCTGGAACAATCGCTGCAGCGGCCGGTACCGGTTCAACCTCATTTAGCGAGACTCGTGCCGCAGCTGGCGGCCCCGCCTTGATCGCAGTGACCAAGATCGAGATCGGCCAGGTGCGTCTTGCTGGTACCACGGCAGCCCCTGTCACTGCCGCTGATATCAAGCAGGTGGTTGGTGTTCACCAGGAGCGGTATGACTTCCCGATCTGGGAAGTGGATTACCGTAACGGCAACGTTGTGTTCAACTCAGCTCTGCCGCTGATTCACACCGCCACCGTACCGAAGAAAGTTTTCGCCTCCTACGCCGAGCCGATCTTTGCAGATGTTCCTCGAGGCACCGACTACGTGCCGGCGGAGACTTCTCACAGCACCAGCTCCACGCAGATCTACGGCAGCACTATCGGTTCAACCAGCTCCACGTTGAACCAGGGCAGCTTCACCGCATTCCTGAATGACGGTATCAGTGACAGCCTTGTGCGCCTGAAAAACGAGTTCCTGTGGTTCAAGTTCTTCCCCAACAAGTTCCAGAGCAACTACCGGCTGGATCAGGGCAAGCTTGGCATCGCTCGAACTTTCCCTGCTGGTGACGAGATTCAGGCATCCTGCACCATCTCTCCCGAGTCTGATGGTTCGGACGTGGCCGCGTAATGGCTGGCTTCGACCTGAAGGCCTTCCAGAAGGCTCAGTTCGCCCCGCGTGAGATGGAGCTCACGCTGGAGGCTCTGAAGGAGGCGGGCTTCGGCGACGGTGTTGTGAAAATACGCAGCCTGACTGCGGCCGAGCTGGCGGAGGCAGAGGAGGAAAGCGATCGCAGCAAGGTGCTCATGGGTGTTGCCGAAAAGCTGGCAGGCACTTCCAGGGAGAAACTGGAAGGGTTGCTGGACGGCCTCGGCGTCGGTAGCAACCAGGTGCCTCAGGCGCTGGCAAGAAAGATGTGCCACGTACGATACGGCATGGTTGAGCCGGAAATGGGGCTTGATGATGTGACAAAGCTTGCCGAGGCGTTTCCAATCGAGTTCGGCCAGGTCGCCCGGGCAATCTATTCGCTCACCGGAAAAGGGCAGGTCGCCCAGGTAAAGCAAAAGCCCTCTGGAAAGAAAGCCACATCCAAGCAAGCCTAGCCCTTGCAGACAGAAAAGGCCGCTACCTCTACGAGACGCGGCCTGATGTATTTCCGGAGGGCTATCTCACTGAGACAGAAATGAGCTTGTGGGGCATGTGGTACAGGCAAAAATAACCCCTTTTTCCGGGGAGGTCTGCGTAAAAGGCCTATGCTACCCTAAACTAGGTAGATCACACGGAGGTAGCCATGCGCCTAATTCTCATCCTGCTCACCGCATTTTCATTCCCTGCTTTCGCCGAGGTCTATAAATGGACGGACGCCCAGGGAAATGTTCACTTCGGCACCCAGCCCCCGCCTGGCCAACAGGAAGAGGTCAAGATTCGGGCTAGTTCTGCAAGTTCAAATGAACCGGCCCCCGAGTCCGATATTATCAGGCAGGCACGGGAGCTCGAGGAGAGGAAGCTGCGGGAGTCCGAAAAAAGAATGGAGAAGGCCCGACAGAAATACGTGGATACGCTGGCTGACCTCCAGGATGACGAAGAGCAGCGCCCGAACTATGTCTGCACAGGCATAAACAATCGAATAAAGCTGCTCTACGAGGATATGGAAGAGTTGAAGCGCCAAGGCTACACGATCAGTGAAAGGACGAGTCTTGAAAGAGACATAAAGCGCGAGGAAATGCACCGGGACAATTTGTGCCGGTAGACAGATAAACAAACGAATCCCACAGAACCCTGCTCCGGCAGGGTTTTTTTATGCCCGGAGGAAACGTGGCCGATACCACAAAAACCGTTGAGATCATTTTCGGTGGTGTAGATAAGACGGGCTCAACGATTACCTCCGTTGGCCGCAATCTGGACTCTCTGGTCAACAAGGCTGGAGATATCACCGGGCCCATGGCGAGCGTTACGGACAGCATTATCAAGCTGGATGCCGCTCTGGTTGCTGTCGGTGTCGCAGCTCTGGCCTTCGCCACCAAGGAAGCGGTGACTTTCGAGGCCGCGCTGATCGATCTGCAGAAGGTACTCGACGAGAGCGAGGGCAGCGCCAGCGACTACTCAGACCAATTCAGCGATCTGTCATCACGGTTTGGCGTGAGCGCTGACGCCATCATTCAAAGCACGGCTGATTTCCGGCAGGCCGGCTTCAATATCAGCGATTCCCTGACGCTGGTTGAGCAATCATTGCTGGCCGTGAATGCGGCGGACCTGACCACACAGCAGTCCAGCGAACTTCTCATCGGTACGCTGGCGGGCTTCCAGGCTCCCGCCTCGAGGGCGGCCAGTCTTCTGGACGTGCTGAACGGTGTTTCAAACAAAGCAGGCGCCTCGGTTCAGCAGCTGGGCGACGGCTTCCGCATTCTGGCCCCAGTGGCCAACACCCTCGGCCTTTCATTCGAAGAGACGGCGGCTTTGCTGACGCCGGTCGTGGAAGTCACACGGTCGGGAACAGAGTCTGCCAACGCCCTCAAAACGGCGATCAGCAACCTGATCAAACCCACCAAGGAACGTAAAGAGCTACTTGAAGACGAGCTGGGCATTCAGCTTGAGATCGATGGCCAGCGCCGTGACACCAAGGATGTTCTGTATGACCTGATCGCAGCCACACAGGATCTGGACAACAACGAGAAGCAGCGCGTTGCCACGGTTATCGCCGGCGCGGAGCAGATGAGCCGCTTTATTGCGGTGCTGAATGGGGCGGAGCGTTCCGAGGAAATACTACAGATTGCGTTGAACTCCAGTGGCTCGGCGCTTGAGGAATTCGAGGTTAAGACACAGTCCGCAGAGTTTGCGCTGAAGCAACTGCGGTCAGCCTTCACAACAGCCGCCGCAACAGCCGGGCTCGAATATATCGACCAAACCAAGGCGGTGACGCAGGCCACCAGTAGCCTCGTTGACTCCTTCCGCGAGGCCATCCAGGGCGACAACGCAGACGTTCTCTTTGAGGCTCTGCGCAACGGCCTGGACAGCTTTGCGCAGCAGGTCGACACCATTGCTAAGAATTTGCCGGAAGCCTTCGAGGGTCTTGAGTTCACAGACTTGCTGGCGGCATTCGATGATCTCGGTAGTGAGCTGGGAGACCTTTTCGGCGCTGTATTTGGCGATGTCGACCTGAGCACCGTTGAAGGGTTGCGGGACGCAATGCAGCAGGTCGTTGATGCCTTCACGGCACTTACCAATGTGTCAGCAGGAATCGCCAACGGGCTTGAGCCGCTATTTATAGCCATTGGCACCGGCATCGAGAAATTCCAGTCCCTGGACGAGGAAACTAAGAAGTCCGCCGGCGAAATCCTTGGCCTGGCTAAAACGATCAATACAGTGCTCCCGGCGATCGGAGGCCTGGCTGGCGGGCTTGAGTCCATTGGTACGGGCCTCACTGCGCTAGCGGGTGCTCAGGGCTTCAAGGCTCTGATCGGTAACTTGGGCAGCATCAAGGCTATCGCCACATCGACAGCTGGGAAGGGCGGGCTGATTGGTCTCGCCTTGACCGGTGGTGTTGGCCTGGGCTCATTCATCAATGAGATTTTCGAGGAAGAATTGGACGGCCTCGGCCAAAGGCTTTTTGAGTACTTCAACGCGGACGAGCTGAGAGAGATCGCACAGGCATTCGCACCACTGGCCGGCGAGGCGAAGAAGCTCGGCGAGGAAACCGAAGAGCTCCGTCAGATAAGCGGGCGCTATGACGAGATGAACCAAGCCCTGGGGCAAACCATGGGCTACACCACTGAAATCACGGAAGAGCAGCGGGCGGAGTTTAACCGGTATGCAGCCCAGCTCGTCGAGAACTCCAAGAAAACGGAAGAGTTTAGCGGTTCTCAGCGGGGCATAACCGACGCAGTGGAAGAGCTGAGCCGCAGTATTGAAGCCAGCGGTGGCGCCCTGGGCAATGTTTCGAAGACAACCGAAGAGCTGGCGAAGAATAACAAGTCGCTGCAGCTTGGATACGACGAGACAAGCGGCAAGATCAACAGCTTTTCCGGGACCATCGTCAACAGCAACAAGGCGCTGGAAGATGCTGCGAAGAAAACCGAGGAAGTCGTAAAGCAAACCGAGGCCTACCAGATCAAGCTTCTGGAGCTCAACAGTAACGAGTTCATTAAGCAGATCGAGGCCAAGGTTTCCCTGGACATCGCCGAGGTCGAGGCTGGTGCAGACAGGGTAGAGGCGATTGCACAAACGATCAGTGACACGTTCTCCAATACCGGCTCCGTCATTTCCGACCTTTTCGGCGGATTCGATGACGCCAGCCGTTCAACCCAGATCGAGATAGCCAGTCAGATCCGAAAAGAACAAGAGTTCAGGCAGCAGGCCCTTGACGATCAGAGCGCTCTCACCAAGGCCGAGATCGAGTTTATCCGGGAAAAAACCCGCCAACTGGCCCGCGGTGATGCACTGATCAAGGTTGATGGGGCAGGGCTTCAGCCGCACCTCGAAGCCTTCATGTTTGAGATTTTGAGAGAACTCCAGGTCCGCGTGAATGCGGACGGTGAAGAAATGCTGCTGGGGCTTAACTTATGAATGTGTTCATAAGTGCACCGATTTTTGATCTGGATGGAACTGTGTCTCTCACAAAAGTTTCCCCCGATGGTTTGGCCGGATTTGAGCGCCGAAACAATCGTATCGCCACTTTGGATGGTGGCGCGGCAATTCCCGACTTCGGTTATTCGGAATCCGATAGGACGTTTGATATCCGCTGGAGGGCTCGCAGTAAAGCGGCCGTCGAGACTGTCAGGCGCCTGGCCAAGAGTTACCCGCGCCTAATCGTTTCCACCGAAGAAGGCTGTTATCTCGGCGCACCCGGCCCGTTCAATCTAAGCAACGGCGAAGCGCAGTTCCAGTTCCTGGTTGAAAAGAGGCTTGATCAATGAAGATTCGCGTATCGCTCGGACAAACACTGGCCCAGGCCGTTCTTTCCGATCTGGTTTCCGGGGCTGGCAGCGATCCAGTCATGGAGATTTACACAGGCACGATGCCGTCCAGCCTGGGGGATACGATTACCGACACACTGCTCGCAACGTTCACTTTGAGTTCATCAGTGGGTACGGAATCCAACGGTGTCATTACGTTTAGCGGATGGACCGACGAGGATTCCGCGCCAACTGGCGGCGATGCCGGTTGGGCCCGACTGCTTAACAAGAGCGGCGCCGAAATAATGTATTTGTCCGCAGGCGGCTCTGGCAGCGGAGCGTCTGTTATCGTGAGCCCACTGACGGTTGTTTCGGGTGAACCCGTCAACCTTACTTCTGGCGTGATCCGGATGCCCGTCTGATGGCTAAGTACGCGGATCTCCTGGCGGCTCAGAGCGATGACCTCATTCATTTCTGGTCAATGGAGGAAACGTCAGGAACGGCTGTCGCAGACATTATCGGAGGCTGGGGCGGGGAGTGTATCGCCTCAGGCGGATTGTCGCCCACGGAGTTTGACGACACCGCTGTAGCAACGCCTGCCGGGCATGGCCGCGATCTGAGCGCGAACTGGGACGGAACATACGCGGACAGGACGAGCATCGCGGTAATAAAGCTCGATCAAGCCACGGTAACGCAAAGCTTTTCCGCCATCACGCTCCGGTTTCGCTACTACCACCGGACCAGTATTGAGGATACATACAACGTAATGTCGCTGTCTCTCTTCCTTCTTGGGCGGGGATTCTCTGAGGCTGCTTACCTGGATGTGTCGGTTGGCACACTTTTCTGGGGAGCCGGGGGTGAAGATGGATCAATCACCGATCCCTTCGCAGACGGGCAGTGGTACGACATTGTAGTTACAGGCGACATCTCAAGCATCAACCTCTACATCAATGGGACGTTGCAGGACACGCTGTCTGGCTCCGGAACCTTCGAGGTGTATGACTCTACCTCGACCACCGATAGTTGTTTGATTGGGGCCAGCGATTATGATGGCGGGAGTGAATACAGAGACACCACGGTCATTGATGGCATATTCCAGGACGCTGCCATATGGAGCAGGAAGCTAACCGCCACGGAAGTGGGCGATCTCAACACGGAGGGAAACTCTGAGCCGCTAATCACCGACACTTCCCCGATCACGTACGATGCAGAATTTGACGCTACAATGCCGATTCAGGCTGAGTTTAGCGTTCAAGTCGATCCTGTTCTAGCCTCAATGGACGCTGCGTTCCCGATCCGATTTCAGGGCGCCGCGTTCCAGGACTGGGTGGCAAAGTTGCCGCCTACACAGTTGCAGGAAGTGTATCGACTGGTTATAACCGGTGCGAAGAATGGCCTGGAAAATCTGTACATTGGCGGCATCTCCAGCTGGCAGGCAACAAACCAAGCTGGCGGCCGATCATCCTATGTTCAAGCCGTTATACCCGCTGCAGACCAGTATCTGGACGATATTTCAGCCCGTCAGAACGGTGACCTCGTTATTGAAAAGGGCTATCGCTTCGCCGATGGCCATGTGCAGTACGATGAAATCATGAGGTCTAGCTTCGATACTCTGAGGCCGGATAGAGGGCAAAGAGCGCTCACCATAACGGTGTCCGGATACATGCCGGACAAGCCAGCCTCAAACGGCTCACGAGTTCTGACGGGCGTTCGGAGCATCAGCGTCACCAACGGCCTCCGCAGAGTGCGGTGCAATATCGACCTATTCCTTCAGCCGGGGATGACCGTCACCGCTCTTGATGAAACCTTTACCGCCGATTACATCAACTACTACGTGAGCCGCACCGACAAATTCTGCGAAGTGAGCGAGCGATAATGTCAAAAGGCGAGATCGTTAGCCATCTCGGCGAAGGCCGATACCGAGTCAGGCAGAAGCTGGCTGTTGAGCGGATCAATGAGAGTATCGCCAAGCTCAATGAGCGCATTGCCGAATTGGCGGTTGATATCCCGACTGAAAAACTCAAGCTCCTGCAGGCTCAAACTGCTGTTGAGGATAAGGCGCGGGAGATCGATCTACTTATTGACGACCTTCAGGCCGGGGTAGAAGGCGTTCGAGAGCAGATAACAAAGCTCCAGACCGAATTGATAGCGCTGCAAGCTGACACGCGCATTTCAGAGCTGAGGGTATCCGAGCTGATCGCGGAGAACTTGTCGGCCCTAAAGCGCAGGGGTCAACTTGAGGCCGTACCAGAAGGCCGGGAAATTGAGGCCTGGTGCGCAGACTATACGCTCGACCTGAATGGCGACGTTGGTCTGGTGGATGTTAATGACGAGGGCGGCCAGGGTGTGGTTATTCAGCCTGGCTATGGGGGCGAGGGCGCTTACGATGCGTTCCGTGATGGAGCCCTGTTTCCCAACCTGGGCCAGTCCGGCGCTCAGATCTATTTCAACGCAGCCGTTTTGCCGGGTGTCCAGAAGTGGATGCCCCGCTATCGTGTCGGTCAGATAACCCGCCTCCAGGTTGATCTTTGCGATGTGGCGCTGGATAGTGCGACCTCCAGTGCGCAGGATTTGCCAATCAATCAAACCGATATTCTTTCCGGTGTTCCGATTGTGTACATGGACTGTAATGGCTCGGCTTTTACCGAAGGCGACCGCGTTGTTGTCCGGTTTACCTCTAGCGGCCCCCTGGTCATCGGGTTTGAATCAGACCCGGTTCCGTGCTCTTTGTTTGGGTTTGTGTTCGAGCCGGCAAAATGGGAGGCCGGCCCCGCTCCCACCTATCAAGCACCAAAGAAGACGTATGGCGAGCCATTCGAGGATATGAATGGTCAAATCAATTCGCCGCTTGGAACCGAAGATGGCTCCAACAGCGCATGGACCGCCACGCCGGACTCGGGCGATCTGGTTGTTCAGCGCGGCAATGCCAGGAGCTACGGAAACAAAAACTGGTTCAATACTGAAAAGCTTGTTCTATCTTGGGACGGCCCCCCTGGTAGAGCGCACCGCCTTGACCAAATAGATGTTAGCTTCAATGGATTCTTGGCGGCATGGAAAGCTGGCCCCAATGTTTACCATGACCTCGAGGTAATTCTTGACCTGTCGGAACAGATTGAAGCGGGGGCATTTGTCAACGTCCATGGCGCCTCCATATACGAAGACGTAGGTGGCCAACGGTGGCTCGTGGTGGTGGCGTCCGACGAATCCTACGCAACTGGCCAGACCTTTAAGGTTTTTCGGATAACGGTAGATGCCTTGCTTCAACCGTTCGGGCTCCTACAGTTCATGCACGAAACCACGCTTTTGGCAGGGATGGCTCCGCAGAGCCATTTCTATTTTTCTGAAGATGGAACCAAGGCTGTTTGCACGATTGTTGGCGATCTGGAAGATGACGAAAACCTGCACATCGACTTGGTCCGGTATGACATCAACTCCGGATTTTCGCTAGAGCAACTATGGACCAGGGTGGAGCCTGTTGGGTCACGAACAACCGTTGACACCTATGTCGTCGATAGCGATCCGCCGTCTCCTGCGTCCGTGATAAAGACGGGAACAGTGGATGTTTCCCAGCAAGTCGTCTCGCATGACGTGCCAATATACTGTGACTACGTCGGGGATCGAGAAGTCATTGCTTATGAGCGCCGGTCTGGCAGTGTGACCTCTATTGATTCCGATTGGATTGATATCGAGGGGCCAGGGTTTGACACAACAGGAACCAGGGTTACAAGCGTACAACGAGACTCGGCTTTCGAGATCATCACTAGCGATGCGGTTACATTGTTCAGCGAAAGCGAGCCCGCCTTCATCAATACCGACCTGCACATGAGAACTCTCAGGGGCGGTGCCGGGGATAGTGTATCCGTCACCAACTCGGAGTCAGAGAAGCGGGGAGGAATCGACTGGGGCGAGAATCTACTGGCCATCGATGTCCGCTTTGGATTTTGCGCTGTCGTGGTGGGCGGGTTTACCTACAGCCTGAATGAGAGCATTGATGACACATACACTGCTCAGGATGCGAACGGCGGATACCTGACCGCTTCTGGAAGCATTGATTCTGAGCCCATGAGAGAGAAAGTAGAGATCTGGCGAAATGGGGAGCGCATAAAAGAGATCGAGGCCCTTACGCTGCCGTCAGGTATTACGCATAAAAGTTACGGAGTAGACATCGCTTCTCAGGTGGGCATTACTGGTTCTAACACGAATACCACTATCGATGTTCTTCCACAGATGCCCCTGGAAATTGGCAGTAAGTTTTTGATGACTGCAGCATCATACACCACTGGTCCACATTCAATAACGGCTTTAGCCATGAACTATCCGGTAGCGTTTGATCAGCGCAGCCTTGTCACATTCAATGAGGTAAGCGGCTTTGACGACCCTGTATCTGAGATATTGGAGCGAAGCGAGGCTGGCGGATACCTTCTGTGCTCACTCGGGTTGATATAGGGCCCGGCTAAGCATCCCTCAGTTTCTGGAACTTGGCGATCAGCCGATCCCATGCCTGCCTCATTTTCTCATCCCTGTACTGCTCGATCTGGGCCAATTGAGCGGCCCCCAGGTTCTGGTTTGCCTCCCGCAGCCCACTCTTCCAGCAAACGCGAATATCGCACCCGCCGGCATAGATTCTGAGCTCAGCTTTAGCGTCAGGGGCAATGGCCTGCTCCAGTTCGCGGAGCATGTCGGTGGTGATTCTCATCCCGCCCTTATCCCGACCACGTTGTTTTTCGACTCTCCCAGTGAATACACGTAATCAGCCCAATCCTGCATCATCCGGATCCGCTCGGCCAGATATTGGGCGTGGTTGTACGCTGCGGCCGTTTTGTTCCTCTTGGCGTGGGCCATCTGCATTTCTATGTGCGCTTCCGGGTAGCCCATTTCGTAAAGCCTGGTGGATGCTGTGGCCCGGAAATCGTGACCAGTTACCTGACCGGTAGGATAGCCCAGGTATTCAAGCGCTCGGTTTACAGTGGTCGCGCTCATCACGTCGTGAGGGCGCCGAGTGTTCGGGAAAAGCCAGCGACCATTTCCGGTGATGTATTGCAGCTCCTTGAGCAGCTCCGTGGCCTGGTCTGAAAGTGGAACCACATGAACCCTCCGCTTCTTCATCTTGCCTGCCGGGATCTTCCACTGTTGCGCCTTCAGGTCAATCTCCGACCATTCGGCCTGGCGTATTTCCGCCGTCCGCACGAACGTGAGCAACAGAAGCTCGAGCGCAATGCTGGTTGTCCGGTTGCCGCCAAACCCCCGAAGCCGCTTCAGGTAGTCCGCAATTTCAATAGGGTCCAGCGCCCGGGCATGATCGATATCAGGCCTGGTAATTGCTCCCTTCAGTGCCGCCGCCGGATCGGCGTCTGCCCGCATCGTGGATGCCGCAAACCTGAACACCGATGAGCACCACTGCCGGACCATAATGGCGTAAGTCGGCGCCCCGCCTTTGTCCATCCGCCGCAGGATCTCAAGCAGGTGAGCGCTGGTGACCTGTTTAATGGGTAGCTTGCCGATATAGGGGTACACGTTGGCCTCCATGGCCCTTTTGAATTGTCCCGCGTACTTGGGCGTCCATGTTCGGGACTTCTGCTCTGCGTATTCCTCGGCGATGCTCTGGAAAGTGTTGGCGCCCTCGGCAATGTTGTTCAGCTTCTCGGCCTGGCGGACGTGTGACGGGTGAATTCCTTGCTTGACCAGTGTGCGGGCCTGATCTCTCGCTGTTCTGGCATCGGATAAGGACAGCTCCGGATACTCGCCCAGGGCATAAGCATTTTCTTTCCCGGCGATCCGATACCGGTACCGCCATAGTTTTGCGCCTGTTGGGCGGACTTCAATGTAGAGCCCGCCACTGTCTGCGATTTTATAGGCTTTGGCGTCCGGCTTGGATCGCCGTATTTTCAGGTCAGTCAGGGCCATGTGCGGGTATCGTCCATAAATCGAGCCTGATCCCCGCTTTTATACCCGCAATTTTCGCGAGTCCCAGCGGTTACAGGCGGATGGAAACGAACACAGAATGCCGCGAACGGGAAGGGCTTGTAAAGACTGCCGAACGGCAGCGAACAGGCGTGAACAGGGGTGCAAATTATCGATCATAAGCAGCATATCAGGCCCAACCTTTTGATTCGGTTATGGCGGTACCGCCGATTAGATCAACGATACCCGCTTTGATACCCGCTTTTTCATTTGCTTGCAGCATCATCCAGCCTTTCGATATTCCGCAACTTTGGCCTTCATCCACTCGTCCAATTCAGACTCCAGCCAGACTGACACATTGCCCAGCTTTATAGGGGGCGGGAAATCACCGGCGTTGATTTTGTCATAAATCGCCGTCCGGCGTAATCCGACTTTCTTCATCACTGCCGGGATCCTTAAAAACTGATCGCTCATACCGTCTCGCTCCCATCAATCAACATCTCGATAACAGGTAAGGCGCTAAAGCCCCTGACCTCAATGCCGTCAGTAAACTGAACATAGGCCTCCGCACCATGGCCGTGGCCACAACAGGCATTCCGGACGCCAGGCAAAGTGCCAAGGCAGGGATCGTGCCCCTCCGGCGTTCTATCTTGACCGCATGAGCCGCAAGGCCTTTCGTTCCCCACAGTAGGCTGGTCGTTGTCTTTGTAGCGCCATGCCTGCCCATCCCAATAGATCGGCCATCCGCGCCAGTGGCTGTCTGCTGTCATAATTTCACCACCTCATCCGGCACCGGCCAAGCCGCTGCAAACTTGTCCATCATTTCTTTCGTGGCGAAACCTAGCCATGTCCAGCCATGAACCGTGGCCCCGCCGCAATGCCAGTCTCCCGGCTTGCCATGGATCGGCCATGCCTCTGGCCCGAATTGATCTCGGCACCACTCCACGATTTCCTGATACCGTTCATCGCCCCGGGCCATGCCGCCTGTGTATGCGTCGATCATCCAGGGCGTGCCGTCCCAGACCTTGTGCATGAGCTCGTCGTCGCATTCCGCTATTTGGCGACGATAGAGGTCCGAACAATCCAATTCACAGAGCATCGGCACACCGTAGAGCTCCATGCAGTCAGCCCTACCACCTGGCCAGTTGATTTCGCGGGCGCAGTTCTCGCAGTAGTAGGCCCTGGTTGACTTATTGAAGTGCCACGCCCCGGGCTGCTGGCACGCAGTCACGTTGCAGCGGCCGCCCCTCATTCCTTTGTCTGGATGTAGATTGCTCATACCTCCCGCTCCTATTGCTGAACCGGCGTTTGCAAAGATTCAAAGTCGTAGACTAGACCGCACTCGGAACACGCACAGTTGATGGCTTCGGATCTCTGAAGCTCATTGTCTGCGGGAATGTCGCCGGGCGGCCGCCACTCGCTCCAAGGCATTTGGCGATAATCCACCAGAGCCCAGCGGATGAGTTTTACGCCACCGCAGTATCTGCAGGTATCACTCTTGTTCAGAATCATCTGATTTCTCCTGGTAAAACCTGCTGCACTCATTACCGCACCAAAAGCTCATTACGATCGGCTTTATACCTTGCCGCTCAAAGCTATAAGAGTCGTTTGAGTTGCAGCTTTTCAGCGCTGCAACTGCAATCACCAGCACAAAAATTAAACCCAAACCGTCTTTCATTTCGACCTCCGCTCAAATTCCCGACAGATCACAACCTTCGTCCCATCCGGCAGCACGTTGCACACCGGCATTTCATGGAACGGCAGGTGACTGCATGGGCCGTTTCTGTGTTTGCAGGCTGCGCACATGGAGCCTTTGGGCTGGTAGTTCATTGGGCGTCCCCCGCGCAATGTCCGATAAGGTCGCACCAAAGCCATACAGATTGAGGCTCGCCGATCAGCGCCATGCCGTAGGTCAAGACGCCAAGGACGATTACCCAACTAAGCATGCAAGCCATAACAAACAGCCAAGCCCATGACGCCCTCATTCCTTACCTCCGCTCTGCCACTGAGCATAAGCCTGCTGAACCTTGTGAAATTCCTCGCTACTGCCACCGTGATCTGGGTGTGTCCGCTTCCTGGCCACCTTGTACCGGGACCGGACCTCGTCCGCATTGGTATCCGGCAAACAGCCAAGCACGTCATACCACTTCTCTGCCGGCTGATGCTCAATGGCGGCAAAGCCGGTGTAGTGAGCCTTGCCGTCGCCAACACCCCAACGCTCAATGCCTCGCATAGCGCCCAAGTGGGCGGCAATCGCGGCCATATTGTCAGCTACGCGATCCCACTGATCGCATGGGAATACTTTTGGCTCTCCATCCAGATCGAAATACACCGCCACGCCCGGGTCATCCGGCATTCGGCGACCGCTGGCGGGCAGTCCGTCACGGCGCAGTGGCACATCGGAACTGATTACCACCAGGTCCGGATCAATTCGGCAGGGGTGACCACACCGGGTGAAGGCGCCGATCTCCGATAGAATTCTGTCCCGGCCGGCAGCGATAGTCAGTGGCTTTCCGCCGTTGTTGAATCTCGCCTCTTTGCGATCTTCCGGCTTTGTGCGCGGGAAGTTCGCCGGCCAGTGCAGTGGGTATGCATCAACGGTCATGATCCGGACTCCCTATCTTCCGTGCATATCTCGCAATTTTCATCGTGCCCGCATTCCTCGCACTGCTGGCAATCACTACACACAGGCCACTTCCCGTCGTAGTCGGCCAGGCCGCAACTGTCACAGCGAGAGTCTCCGTCAATCATCCAGCCCATCTCTCGATAAGTTTCGTCATCCTGGATAACGTGAGCATCGGTTCGACCGTCGTTGCCGAGAAGGTGATCGTGCTCAGGTTTCCGGATTACTCTGGCGCTGATCCATTCGCCCTCGCATTCCTCGGCCAATTCGCCGTGCTTCCACATGAGTTGCTTTGCTTCTTTCCCGTTTGGGGCAAAGCAAGCTATGACGAAATCGAACTCTGCGGGGCTTATGCATCCACCGTAATAGATCTTCATCACTCAACACCCCCTGAAACCTTCGGCTGGGCTGTCGCGCCAGCCTGGTGTATTGTTCGGGACAGGGCGATCATTGGCGGCGGGCTCACCGAGTTGCCAACGAACAGCGTCTGCTTGGACTTGCTGAATTTCCGGCCATCGTGGCCGTGGTCGATGATGTAGCTGGGCGGAAACCCTTGGGCGTTGTAGAGCTCCCGTGGCGTCAGCATCCGCAGCCCGATATCGACGATCACGTAGGACTGGCCCTTGATGGTCACTGTGACAAGCGCCAGGCGGTCCTTGGTGGTGATCGTGCTGAGCGGCTTGTTGAGGTCGCCGCAATTCATGCCGGTGCTGTAGTAGCTCATCAGGAATGCGGAGACGCGCAGGGCGCCGGCTTCCTGTTCGGGTGGCAGGGTGCATTGCACGACTGCGGATTTTCCGCCGCCACCTGCCGTAATGGTTGGGGCAGGGTGGTTAATAGATCCGCCGATGCTCGCCCCAAACTGCCGTGACAGGAAAGCCGTCACCATCTGTTGCTGGCTGCCCCGGTTGGTAATGGTGCTCACCGGTTTGCGCAGGTCGTGCCCTGGCGTCTCGTTGAATCCACCGTTCATCTGGACCATGTAAGCGGTAGTGACTGCATGCTTCACGCCACCAGCAACGATGGTTCCGAGCGGCTTGTGCATGTCCAGGCACCGAGGCGCCTGGCCCTCTCTTTCTCCGTATCCAGTCTGAACCAGTGTCGGCGCCACCAGGGAGAACGCACCGCCCCGCGGCCAGGCCGTGATGGTCCGCAGCGGCTCATGCACAGATTGCACGGACTCACCGGAGCCATAGTTGGAGATCGGCACAATGAACGGATCGGCGGCGTCCAGCACGAATTTCTGGATACCCCTGGCAATCCGACGCAACGTGTTATCAGCCAGCGGCCGTGTGCGCTTAAAGATGCTCCGCACCGGAATGCTCCAGTCGATACTGTCCGCTGCCGTGCGCCATTTCTTCTGGCCGGCTTTCGGGTGCTCGGCATGCGTCGGCTTCGGCCACACGATGGGTTGACCGTCACATCGCGCCACCAGGAACAGGCGCTTTCGTGATGTTCCCGCACCGAAGTCGCTGGCGACCATGGTCCGCCACTGAACGGCGTAGCCCATACCGCGCAGGACCTCGATGAAGTGCTGCCAGTTGTGGCCACGGCGCTTCTTGTCTGGTACCAGAAACTGATTCTGAACAGGTACGTGCTCGCCTGGCGCTGCAACGGTGCGATCCAACTTGATTACCCGGCCGGTGTTCTTGCAGCGCTTGGCGACCAGCGGTGACCACTGCAGCATCTGCTCCACGTTCTCCATGGTGATGATGCGAGGACGGGCGCGGCCTGCCCACTTGTGGATCACCCAGGCAAGGGATCGAATAGCCTTCTTTCGCGGCTGACCGCCGTTAGCCTGACTGTGATCGGTGCAATCGGGCGAAGCATGAAGGTGACCCAGGGGGCGGTTGCCGAATTCTGCCAGCACCTCACGCGGATCAATCTCGAACACGTCACTTATGTAGTGCTTGGTGCTCGGGTGGTTCGCTTGGTGCTGGCTGATCGCATCCTCGTTGTGATTGATAGCGAAATGCACCGGCTCACCGGTACCGATCTCTACACCCGTACTGGCGCCGCCACCGCCGGCGAACAGGTCGCCATTGATCTCACCCTCAAAGCTGATGTTGTACTGGGTTTTGAATTCCTTGGTCCGGATATCGGAGACTTTGGCGTTCAATGTCCGGACTCCTTTTCCAGTTCATCGGCCTGATGGATGACAACAGAGACTTCATCTATCTGGTCAAAATCAAAAATCCACTTGTACCCGCTGCGCACTCCGCCAAGCATTGCCGTCGCCTTCTCGCTCGCTTCTTTCCTGGTGCCAGCTAAGACTGTCAACTTCTGAGCGGTATCCCATCGCGGGTGATAGTAGCCGCTGGTATCTGCTGGCACGGCTCGCATGGTGAATCGAAATATTGGATCACTCATTGTTGTCTCCTGATTCGATTTCGCTGGCTTGTTGGCGGAGGCGGTTGGCTCTCGCTGTGAGTATCCCCAGGTGATGACCGTCAAGGTGATGGTAATTGACATGAAGCCACTCAACCGACGAGTCCACATCGTCTGCCTCTTTGCGGAGAAGCCATGCATCACCGCCGGACTCGTTCGCTTTAACGATCAAATCATGCATCTCCTTGCTTAAGCTTCCGGCATCTTTCAGGGCCACAGCACAGTCGTATAGAGCCTCGCGCCGCATCTCGGCCCGCGCCTCGGCTTGCTCCAGTTTTTGGCGGAGGGCGGCGATTTCGGACTCTGCCCACTGTATCCATTCACCCTTAATAATCGCTATCTCTGCTGCGGTAGGAGCCCTGTTCTGTTGGTCACAGTATCTCACTGTTGCACTTTTAAAATCACTCATACACCATCCCCCTGTTCAGGCGGCTGCGGGCAAGGCATCCACTGATCGTGGCGGAAATCAACAAGCGGGTTGTGGTCTTGTTCAAAGTCCCAAAACACCCCCTCATCGCCTTCATCGAGCGTCGGCATGTAGTGCTGAATTACGCCGCCAGAAAACAGCTTCACCCGCTGCCCGAGCTTCGGAAGTTGGTCGCTACACTTAACCCACTCGTCAGCCTGGGGCGCGGCGGGGGTGGTGAGTAGTTTTCGGATATCTTCCGCAACCTCCTCATAACCGTAAGCTGCTGCGATTTTTGCACTAGCCTCAATAGCGTTATTTCTCCATCGCACAACCTCTGGGTGCCTAGCTCCAACCCCTGGAAGCGAATGCCCCTCCGGCACTCCCTGAGACTGGGGCGGGTGGGATTCCAGGCAATCATTCCAGCCACGGCAATAAATCTCTCGGTCCTCAAACCGAATGCCGGCGCGAGATGCCCGCCCGATAGACATGCGCTCCACAGCCTCCCCGCCCTCCTGCTCGCGGGCTGCTTTCCATGCGCACCATGAGGCCTTCTTAACTTCCCTGTCTTCGTTGTCGTAGTGGCGGCTTTCCCACCAATCAATAAACGCCTCTCTATCACTCATCCCCATCACTCCCCATCTCCATCTCTGCCGCCGCATCCTTATCCGCAGCCGCACGTATCAATTCAGGATCGCTGATCACGATTCCGGTTTTGTCGCAGTCATCCAGGGCTTCCCACTGGCGGCGGAATTCGTCTTTGTTGTGTGGGTTCATGCTGCCTCCTGCCGTTTCTGGTAAAACTCTGCCGCTCGCCGCTCCAGTCGCTTTTGTTGCGCAAGGGCAACTCTTCGGATGTTGATGCCGTTGCGCTGTGCAATGCTCTTGAGTCGATACTTCGGCATCTCGTCACGCAGCGCGGCATTGTATTCATCGCGGAGACGCTTGATTTCGACGTTCTCCTCGTCGGTGAGGCTGGCCAGGGCGCGAATCTCCGACAGCCATACAGCGGTGGTGCTGACGCCGAAACGGTCGGCCAGAGTCTCCAGCGAGCGCTCACGCAGATACGCCCGCCAGTATTCGCGTTGATCAAGATCGGTATCGAGGCTCATGCGCACTTCCTCCAAGACCTGGTAAGCCACTGCACTGCCGGGCACAGATCGCGGGGCAGCTTGGCGTTTTCCGCTTTCGGCACCGCCGAGTTCTTGCGGGTCCGCCGGTGAATGGCGCTCAGTTCGTCCGCGATACCGGCCTTCTTGATCGCGCTGCGCAGGGTCATTTCGCAGCACCCAAAGCGGCGGGCGATGTCGCGGCGGGGAACGCCGGCCTCAGCCAGCGCTATCAACTGCTTGATCATCCCGGCGTTCAGGGCAAAGGCGTTCAGCTTCTGGTGATCCCTCGGAAACAGGCGGTCGATTTCGTCGATAATTCCGAGCCGTTCTGCGGATTGGTCGATCCACCGGTGACTGACGCCGAGCTCTACCGCAGCATGCGCTTTCGGCATGCCCTGGGCAGAGCAGGCGCGGAGGTGGGCCATCTGGTCGCTGGTTAGGTCTCTGCGGGCTGTCATGCGGCCTCCTTCTCGAAATCCAGAATTCCGAAATAGACCTCCAGGCAGGCGCGGGCGTCAGCCATGGCAGAGTGCGCATTTTCCAGCGGATTACCGGTGAAGTGCTCGTAAGCCTCCGAGAGCTTCGGCCACTTGGTGACACCCATCGGGGCTTTGGAGCCGAGCATGCTGCATTCGTGGTTGTCCTTGGCGGCCCAGGCCTCAATCTGTTCATCGGTGCCATACCGCTTGGCCGCTATACGCAAAATTCTCTGGTCAAAGGTGCGATTGTGCGCCACCCGGTGACAGCCGCCCCACAGGTCCATGAACATCTGATAAGCCAATTTCTCGGATACGCCATGCTCCAGCGCGAACTCGGTGGTGATGCCGTGAATTTCGGTGACCTCGGTAGGAATCTCCCAGCCATTTGGTCGGATGATCAGATCAATGGTTGATATGATCTTTCGGGTTTCGGTATCGGCCACGATGGCGGCTAGCTGCACCAGGTGGGGCTGACCCGGATCATCAGAGGGAATTTTCCAGTCGGGTATCGAGGTAGTTTCAGTGTCGTAGACTAGAACTCTCATTACGCAGCCTCCTGCAATTCAAGGCCAGCCAGCCAGCCGATCACCGTGTCACGGTCAGCGCCGTAGTGATTGACCAGTACCGCAATAATCTCGTTGGCTGAAGGAGAATGACCTTGCCAAAGCTCTTCAGTGGTGCGAGGAACGTCTGCCGGTGTTTCACTGCGACCCTCTGGAGCCTTCGTTGCTGGCCTAGAATGTTTGGCGGAGTCCTGATCTGTCGCGGCCTGTTCCGCTCGAACTTTCGCGGCTCGCGCCTTCTCCGCTTCCATAGCCTCGCGCTGCGCCTCCTGCCTCGCCTTCGCTTCTTCCTCCTGCCGGATCTTCTCCCGCTCGGCATCCAGGCGCTTCCGTTCCGCTTCCTTGTGCTCGGCAATGCGGGATTTGACGATGGTTGCAAAGTCTTCGGATGGCATCTTGCTGATGCGGCCAAAGTCCCTGAACAGGAATTTGTAATCTACGGCATGTTCGTTCAGTTGCCGGATGTTGCTCCGGATCTGCTCGGCGATTTCATTAAGTTCGATCTTGGCGGCGGCCAAGGTGTCGTCACAGGCAGACTGCAGGCTGCTGATGGTGCGCAATCCTTTCATGGCGCCGGCGAAGTCGGGGCCGCTGTCATCCTTAATAGTGATCGCCAAGCCGCCGGCCTCATCCTCAAGGGCGCTCTCCAGGGCGGTGTAATACTTGTTGTGCGCTGATTGGGCAGCCTTCAAAATCTCCAGCTTCCGCGATTCCTTCTGCTCCTTCACCGCCTTGTCCAGCTTCAGGCGGATCTGGCGAGTTTCTTCCCTGATGCCATCAATGGAGCGGACCACCTCGTCCACGGTCTGCATCTGCCCGAGTACGTTTTCCTTGGCGGAATCCAGACGCTTCTCAACGTCCTTGCAGAACTTCACCGCCTTTTCTGCGTCGGCAAAATCGTTGTCTGTCTGCAGGTCAGTCTTAATGTTGGCCAAGGTAGATCTGGCGCTTTCCTCAAACGCTTTCAGGTTGGAGGCGGTCACCATGCCCTGCACTTGAACGGACAGGGCGGGGAGGGCGTCAGGGGCTTTGCCTTCGGCCTTTGGTTGCTCGGCCTCCGGCGCCTCGTATTCGGCCAAGTCTTTGGCGAATTGCTCCCAAGCGGATTCGATTGGCTTGAATCGCGACTCGTCCCGCTCGACCCACAAGTGCTTACAGTTTTCCTCAGTACCATCCGAGGCGGTGAACAGGATGCGCTTGGCGCCAGAGAGCGCGAACTGCTGATCAAGCTGGATCATGTAATGGTCGTCCAGCTGACCAGCGTCAATCTGTGCAGCCAGTTCGGCGGACAGCCACTTGTGCTCCCAACCGATGGTCCGGCACATGGTCAGGCCGTCCATGGAGGCGAGGAACCCACCTTCGGCATCGTCCAGCACGACAGGGAAAAGCTCGTCGTCGATTTTGGCCTCAGCGATTGGGCGAGCGGCAGCTTCTGCACGATGGCCGTCATCGAAGATGCGCTGCTGATGGGAGTCAACGTCCGGCACAAGGCCGGTTGCTTTCTGCTTCTTCAGTTCATTGCGGCTCAGGTACTTCGATTTACCCTGAGCGGCCGGCGCCTCACTGGCGGTGAACCTCTTGGCGCGTAGTTGCAACCACTCTGGCGAGCCCTGCTTTACGTTGACGATTTTTCCGAGATTGAATTTCATGCTTCCGCTCCTTCTTCAAGGCCAAGGATCTGCTGACGCTGGTCATCGGTCAGGGTGTATTTGGATTCCAGGAAGTCGATGATGTCCTGGGCTGCCGTGCCGTCTTCGACGTTCGCCTTAAAGTCCGGCAACTTCTTATTCAGGCGCTCTTGCGGGTACTCGGGGAGCGCCGGCGCCTCCTGCTCTTTCGGCTGCTCATGCCGCTTTGCCGCGCCCATGTCGTGTTCCGGAATATCTCGCGCCTCCTCGACAGTAATCAGGCCGCCCAGGGCATCCGCGAACTTGTCGCGCAGCGCAAAGCCTCTGGCCCGCCACATCAGCATCCGCTTCGGGTACTGCTTCCATGGGCCAGCCTTATCCCACAACCCCGCCTGAATGGCGTCTGCCTGGCTGAACGTGACGGTATGCTTCCTCTCGTCGCCTTTCCGCCAGACTGTGCAGGTCGCGGTCATGGTGTTCTCGTCGAACTGTTCCTCGTGGCCGCCAAACTTCGGGTGGTTCTGCACCAGGGCCAGCAGTGCATCGGCGTAGATGGACGGCTTGCCGTTGATCACTGCAATGTTCTGCAGAGACTGAAGTGGGTTCAGGCCAATCTCGTTACCCATCATCATGGCCACCAGTGTGCCCTGGGGGTTGCTGACGTACTGCTTTGGCACCATGCCGCTGTTGGCCAGCATTTCAGCCAGGCGCATCGCCTGATCCATGTCGCGGGGCTGGAGATCAAAGCCGCCGCTGGTTTTTGCAATCGCGTTACTCATGCCGCATTCCTTTTCGATTCTTCAATGATTGATTTGGTGATGGCCTCAAAATCCACCCGCCCCAGCACATCCTCCACCGCCCGCGCACGGCACTCATTCAGAATGCGCACGGCTTCCAGCGGATCGGTATCAAGCAGCGACAGCGCAAGCACTACCTCGTCGTGACACAGGTCATACAGCGCTTCCGTCACGTCCTGCTCTCCGGCGTACTGCCACTTGGTCGCCCACTTGATCCGCTCCGGGTAGTGCCAGCGCTTCAGGGCCAGCAGGGTTTCTCGGCATTCCTGTTCGGCTCGCTCGGCGGCAATGGACAGTTCGCCATCGTCGCCCAGCCGCTTCTGGTGTTGGGCTGCTGTGTTCATGATTCACCTCTGGCTTTCTTCAGCACATTTGCGATTTCCATTTCTGCAAAGCCGGATAGGTCGTCTGAGCATTCGTGGAAAAGCCTATCCAGCAAGCTGTACATATCCGGCGCTGCGGCTATCAGGTGGGCGTCCTGCTCGTGTGTGCCCGCACCAGCGCAGTAGACCGTCGCTACATCTCCAGTCTTCCAGAGGTCTTCTGGAGAACTGATATAGAGGCAAGCCCTTTTAGGATGGGTGTCACTCACCACCCACGGCCCCGGAGTAAATTTGGTATCGCTCACGCCGCCACCTCCCGCTTCCGCATCTGCTTCGCCAGACTCGCCAGACCATTGGCAGCGGCCTGACAGTCGTCGGCAGAATCAAAGAACATGCTCAGCGTTCCATTGCGTCCGTGCTGTTCGGCGAAGCAGGCCACGCCTTGACTGCTACCTTTGAGGACTTCAACGTCTTCCAGCTTGGTGGCGTGGATTGAGGTGTTCATAGCACCGGCTCCTCTTCCAGTTCGGGCAGCGGCAGGATCGAGGTTGTAACTATTGCCTGCTTCTGCGCTGACTCGACCCTGTAAAATCGGGCCTTGGCTGCCAGTCGCATTTCCGCAATCCGGTAAAGGTCAGAGGCCATCTCATTAATCACTTCGTAAAGCTCATCCTTTGCGGCCAGTTGAGCTCCGTACCTCCACGATACGAAAACCTTATCTATCGCCCCGGTGAGCGAGTGCGGGCCTTTGCGGATGCTGGCCAAGTCAGATGCGGCCCCGTCGAGGACGCGGGACTTGGTTCGCGCACTATTCGCCTGATCTTCAATTTCTTTCAGTTTCTGAAGGCTCACGCCGCCACCTCCATTCCCAAAATCGGCAACTCACACCCAGCAATCATCTGCTCAAGTTCGTGCCGGATCAGTCGGGCCTTTGCTTCAAGCGCCGGGCTGTCAATTTCCAGCGTGGCTGCGTAGAGGGTTTTACCGCCCTCGTCCACGGTGATCACCACCTGGCGGTGCGGCCAGTCTGGCTGCGCATCGGCTTGAGCTGCGTAGTGGTCGTCGATGTGCGCGACCAGGCTGAACAGGGTTTGCATTTCGCTGACTTGGCTCATGCCGCCATCTCCTGAATGTGAGCCCGAACCCGATCCGCGTACTGAGCAACCCGGCAGCGGTTATCAAAGTCGTGCGTGTGAATCCGCTTGCGCAGATAGGCCGGGATTTCGTAGAACCCCGCGTCACCCGTTGCAGCGCGGTAAAAAGCGGGGGCGAATTCTGACTGCCCCCGAAACAACGCTCGCAGGGTATTGCTCTTGAGTCGTGCCTGGGCACGGTGGAATTGGGTGTCGAGGTGGTTCATAGCAGGCTCCCTTGCATCGGCTCAGGTCGGCACATTTCGGTGCCTCGCGCTGGGTCGATGCCATCAATTGGGCGAATCGATACCGATCCGGACTTCGTTGCAGCAATCAATCCCTGCTCGACTTGGCCCGGCGTGTAGCCAAAATCCTTTAGGGCCCGGAAATCGAACTGGGCTTTACCGTTAGGCAAAAATGCGCAGTAATTCATCACTGGTGCCGGGGAGTTCATGCCATCACCCCCGGAATCTCTTTGCGGCCAATCTGAAAGCGGACAGCAACCGGCTTGCCTTGAAGGTTGGAGGCCGGCTTGCTTCTCAGCAGTTCGCCAGAGCCGGAAATGCTCAGTGCCAGCATCAGCGCCCGGATGTAGTCTTTGCTGAAGCAGTACACGAGAACGCCCTCACCATTGCTGCAGGCAGTCTTTTCCCGGATATGCTTACGGTGGGTGTTCACAGTTTCAGGGCTGCGGTGACGCTTCTGTGCAGCGTCCAGAGCCTTCATGGCATGCAGCCAGTCTTCCAGGGTCTGTTCTTCGGCTGGGGAAAACTCGCCCTGGCCATCGATGACAAAAGTTCTACCGTTTACTTGCGTCGTGATCATTTCTTTCCCCTTTCTTGTTTAGCATGTCTATGAACAGACTTTAGTAAACTAAACTCAAAAGGTCAAGAAATAATTGAGTATGCTAAATCACAAACTCAATGTTCCTGGTAGCGCAGGTATTTTCGGTTGGGGCAGTCGTTGACGAAGCAGGACAAGCAGGGACGATAGCCACATAAACTGACTATCCTGCCGCCCGATTGCTCTTCTTGTCCTGCTTCTTTGGGTGTCGATCAATAGACTCAACACTTTTCATGCCGCGAATTACACCGAACAACATCTCCTGTTGTTCCTGCGTCATATCCCGATAGATAGAGAGTAGGGCGGATTCATGAGAAGTGAGCTGTACGCCAGGTAATTCAACGCTTCGCTCCGGGCCTTCGCCTATGGCGAGCCAGCGGGCAGAGAACCCCGTTAAGTCAGCAAGCCTATAAAGGTTGTCGAATTTAAGGTTCTTGGTCTGGCCGTTCTTCCACTGAGTCACCGATCCCGGTGACACGCCGCAGTAATCCGCAATGTCTTTCTGCATGCGCCCCGAGTCGATGACGACCTTTATTGCTCTTTGAATACGCTCTGATAGTTCCATGTCCTCAAAACTATCCAAGAACGGGTTTAGTATGTATTGCCCCTCTTGCGCTACTTGATTTAGCATACTAAACTGTCCTCAGTAACTTGGAGGACAGCCTGTGACATTGACTGACGTACTTGAACATTTCAAAGCGAAGCCCTCCGAACTGGCCGAAAAGTTGGGCGTTACACCCGGCGCGATCAGCCAGTGGAAAGACGGCATTCCTCATGGCCGTCAGTGGCAGATCGAAATTATGACCGGGGGAGCCCTGAAGGCTTCTCGGCCTACTCACGAAAACGCTGCATGAGCTGTTGTTTAAACATTAGCCATTCGGCAGGGATTTTAGATCACTAAAAAGGGGGAAAGTGTTTTGCCCTGGAAGCAGGGCGCATCCCCGAAGGCATCAGGGAGGTTGGCCACCGATGATCTGGTGTTTTCGGGGATGCGGGAAATAGGCGTAAGGCCGGGCAACTGTCGCCTCCGGCCACCGCAACAGAGCAGGCGGGTTCGATTCCCGCTCGTTGGCCGAGATCTGGTGAAGGAGCAAGGTTCGATGACCTGCACGGGGTCCGCAAGGGCTCTTAGGGAGTTCCCCGCCAGGACCGGGGAGGCCCGATTGACTGCCGTAAGCAGTCCGCATCTGGGAGCCCTCTGGTAAAGGCTGGCCAGCGCCCGGAAAGCCAAAGTACACGGCCTACGGGATGTGATTTGTGGATAGGCGGTTCGACTCCGCCAAATCACGCCAGAGGGTTCCGCAGATGCGAAGGGTTGGGAGATCCCGGCCGGCGCATCAGCGACGTGTGGAGGGTTTCTAGAGCTCTCGATAATCGGCCAGGGCTTAACACTGGCGCCGGAGCTCGTAACCGGCAGGTATCTGGAAGGGTTTATGGGGTGACGTGGCATGGCTGCTGGCTCCGGGAAAGCGCGCCCGATAGTCGAAGCGAGGTTCGATTCCTCCGCACTCCACCAATCTTTCCAGATGCGATGAAAAGCCACAACCGTATTAGGGCAACCGATGACGCGGGGCGAAGTAGGGCATCACAGCAACGATGGTTGCGAACTTGTAGTAGTAGCTGGCCATTGGCTAGAGCCCTGGGGGCATTGCCCCGCGAGGGCTTAAGGCGGTGACGACGGAAGCCGATTTGTTCATGAGACTGATTTCAACCGGATAGGGAGGTCAGCCATGTAGTGAAACCGGAGGCCACCGGTAGCCCGAATACCGACGCTGATCGCCGCAAGCTGCATTGCGGTGTACGCGGAACCTCATAAATGCAGAGCCCCTGGGTTCATTCCGCGAGGGGCCACAGTTTCAGGAGGCTTTATGTCAGACCCAATCAGATTCGGCTCGCCCGAATACTTCCAGGCAGTCGATCAGCAGGTAAACGCCATGCTGGCCCCGCAATTGGCGGCCGGGATCATGAGGCAGGAACACGCCAACGAGCACCGCGCCGAAGCCCAACGCAAGGCTCAGAAGGCCGTCAGTAAGTTCTACGGCAACAGCAAGTATGACGGATCAGGGCGATTGGTTCGGTACTCCGTGGCGGCACCTGACGCTCAAACGGAGCGGGTAGCACTCCCTTGCCGGATTGTCACTGGTCCAGTTGAGCGGGACGAACTAGCGAGACTGAGAAAGCAACGCAAGGCAAACCGCGTTCGCCGTCTGCGCATGAAGAAAGCTGCATAGCAGACACAAAAAAGCCCGGCAGGCTACCAACCATTAACCGGGCTTGATCACAACGTGATAGAGGAAGTTTACCCATGAACGATATCACACGCAAGGCCCACATCCTCCGCCTTAGACTCCTTGTCTGGCTCCGATGGGCCGCCGTAGAACTCGAGCCGGCCGGCAGCAGTGAATTCAAGGCCGTTGCCAGCAAGTATGCCAGCGCCAAGGGAGAGCTTAACAGAGAGCTCCTAAAAGAGCGTGAGCGCCGGATGAACAGGAGGGCGTTCTGATGCCGAGATCTAGGAACATCAAGCCGGGGATCATTCAGAACGATGAACTGGCGTCCTTGGATCCTTATGCACGGATTGCGTTCCCGCATTTGTGGATGCTGGCAGACTTCAAAGGGAACATTGAATACAAGCCGGCCAAGCTGAAGGTCCAGGCACTTCCATACGATGACGTAGATATTGAGTTCATCCTTTCGGAACTGGAACGTGGCGGTTTCATCCAAAAGTATCATGAGAACGGTTCTCACTATTTGCACATCTGCAAGTTTGAGAAACACCAGAACCCGCACAAGAACGAAGTGCTCCGGGGAACCAATATTCCTACTCCGGAGGAAGTTTCAGCCAGGGCAAAGCCCGAAGAAAAACCAGATGTAAAGCAGGAGCTTGACCAAGGAACGGATCAAGTCGAGACAGAAACGGAACAAGGACGACATGAGAACGGTTCTAATCCTGCTGATTCCTTGATTCCTGATTCCGGATCCCTGATCCCTGAAGAACAACAAGGCTCAACGTCTGGCGACGATTCGCCAGCCAGTGTTGATCCGGATGTTGTTCGAGATTTCCCGCTTAAGGACGGAAGCGATTACATCGTCCCTGAAGATTTTGTGGACAAGCTCAAAGACACCTACCGAAAGCTCGATGTTGAGCACCATCTCCGATGCGCAAGACTCTGGCTCGTGGCTGCCCCTTCCAGGCGGAAGACCAAGCGAGGGATGACCAAGTTCCTCAACGGATGGATGGGCAGGCAGAAGCCTACCGCAGAGATTCATCAGATCCAGAGGCAGAGCCGCCATACCGGCTTCGATGAACGCGACTACAGCGAAGGATTGATTGAGGGGGTGTCCGATGACGCAGCCAATTTCTGAGGAAATGGACGCGCTTGAGGCGCGAATCAATAAGGCCATGGGTGTCGATGATCGCCAGCCTGGGCTCTGTGAGATCCACGGCGATTTCGTGAATGTTCACTTCTCGGGCAACGGCAAACGCTCTGAAGGCTGGGCCGGCTGCCCTGAGTGCGCAATTATCCGCCACGATGAAAAGGCAGAGCAGGAACGCAAAGAGCGCGAGCTGGAGCGGTGTCGTCAAAGGATCGAGGCGCTGGTTAGAAACAGCGGGATCCCTGAGCGATTCGCGAGCAAGTCATTCGACAACTTCCAGGCGGTCAACCAGAAAGCTGCTGGCCACCTGAAGAAGATCCGCGAGTATGCGGACCTGATCTCCGAGGATGACCATGGCGGTCGCTGCCTGCTTATGCTGGGCAAGGTCGGCAACGGCAAAACGCACCTGGGCTGCGCACTGATCGAATACGTCATTCGAAAGTCAGGCAACCCCTGTTACTACCGGACGTTTTCGGATCTGGTTCGCCAGGTGAAGGGCTCTTTCGCCAAAGGCGCACAGTATTCCGAGCAGGATGTTTATGAGGATTTCGGAAAAGGCCGCGTCGTGGTGCTCGATGAAGTCGGCATGCAGAACTTCACCGACTTTGAGCAGGCTGTCGCCTATGAGGCAATCAATGCCCGCTACCTCGCCCAGCGCCCAACCGTTCTGATCTCCAATCTTCAGGCCAGCGATCTTCCGTTGTGTGTTGGTGAGCGTGTAGTTGACCGGCTCCGCGAGGGTGGTGGTCGCGCCCTGGACTTCGACTGGAAGTCGTATCGTCTCGGAGGTGCCCAATGAGCCTCAACGAAATCTGCCGCCTGTACCGCAAGGGCCAGAAGCTACGCCGGCAAGCTAAAGAGCTATCGAACGCCAGCCTGGCTCGCAAGTTTGAGTGCAGCGAGCGGACCATCGCCAAGATTGCCAACCGCATGCCGGTATCTGTGCCAGAGGATGAGCAGCGAATTATCCGCGCATGCATATCAGAGCGTGACCGGATGAAGTCCGAAGCCGCCGAACTGTCTATGCATAGACTCGGGAAGCAGTACGGTCTGTCCAAGAGCAGCATAGCCTCGCACCTGGAATATCTGGCAGAGCGGGAGGTGGCTGCATGACCAATCAATGCACCGGCTGCCAACGCGGCCTCCCAATCTCAGAACTCGGAATGCACCACGACGAGTCTGGAATGTTCTTTTGCAGCAAGGCCCGCTATCGCATGGAGCTTGAGCCCATAAGCCGAGACACCTGGCATCAGCGGGAAAAGCGGGATGTGCCTTTTGTTGGGGGTGGGGTGTGAAATGGACCGCCCAAAAACGGGAATGGCTGAGAGAGCTATATCCGGACAAACCCAACACATTCCTGGCTGAGTTTTTCGGCTGCAGCTACACGGCAATTAAGAATCAGGCAGTAAAGCTCGGGCTGAAGAAGTCGCAGGCCTACCTCGACAGCAAGCCTGGGTGTTTCGCCAAGGGGGCGGAGCCTTGGAACAAAGGAAAAAACTGGCACTCAGGCGGACGTTCTGCCCAAACGCAGTTCAAAGCCGGTCACGCGCCGCATAACTGGCACCCAGTAGGGCATGAGCGCCTAACCAAAGACGGAATCTGGGAGCGCAAGGTTGCTGATACCAAGGTTAAGCGCCAGGACTGGCGGCCAATCCACGTTCTGGAGTGGGAGAAGGAAAACGGCCCCGTTCCGCAAGGTCACATCGTTATTTTCAAAGACGGAGATCGAGAGAATTTTGACCCCGACAATCTGGAGTGCATCAGCCGTTCCGAGAATATGCGCCGGAATAGTGTTCATCGTCTGCCGAAAGAAGTAGCCAGCCTTGTGCAGTTGGTTGGCGCTCTTAATCGTCAAATCAACAAAAGGGCTCAACCATGAAAAACAAAATCGAAGATCTGCGCAACCACCTGTTCGAAACCCTGGAGAAGCTAAAAGACGGCGACATGGAAGTTGAAACGGCTAAGGCGGTTTCTGGCGTTGCCCAAACGATCATCAATAGCGCCAAGGTTGAGATTGATTATCTTCGTGTGACCGAGCAGCGCAGCGGTACCGGCTTCATTCCTGATGAGGGCGGACGTAAAGACGATCTTCCGCCGCCGATGCGGAGGGTTAAGTGATGAAACTGTCCAACAATCCCGCAGTAAATCATAAGCAACCTAAGACATTTTACATCGAGTCGCCAACGTTCCTAGCGCGACGCGAGGTGCGCAGCGGCGAGAGCGAGCATCAGATACGCCGGGACATTGAAACGTTTGAGCCCTGGCGGCTGCCAGTGACGATTACGGAGGTGACAAGTGACTGACCCCAACATGAAAGCCAACATCCTCCGCGCACTGGAACAGCGCGGGCCGCTACTGATCGGCAGCATTGCCTGGGCCATCAGGACGACGGAATACGCGGCACAGGGCGCCATGAATGAACTGGTGGACGAGGGCCGCACTGTGCGTCATGAGGATGGGCGGCGGTATCAACTCACAGATAGCGGGCCTGTTCCGCCGGAGGTGGCGTGATGCGATTCCTCTCTGTAATCCGACAGCGATTCTGCCGGCACAACTACAAACCCACCCGGCTCCAGCCACTGACAGATGTGCCCGGTCTTTGGTGCCACTGCACGAAGTGTGGCCATGGGGCGTACTGCAGCAGACAGGAGCCCCGGCGATGACAGACACCCTAACCATCAACTCCGAAATCGCCCTGGCCAAAGCCCAGAAGCAGCTGGCCGACCTTTGGCGCGAGAACAAGTACATCGAGGTGGATATCCGGCGCAAGGCGAAGCAGCGGACGCTGACCCAGAACCGAGCACTGCATCTGTTCTGCCAGTGGCTGGCCGACACACTCAACGATGCCGGCTACGACATGCGCCGGACGCTGCGGCAGGACGTTGAATTGCCGTGGACCCAGGAGAGCGTCAAGGAACACCTGTGGCGACCCATTCAGAAAGCAATGACCGAGAAGCACAGCACCACGGAGATCACGACCGTTGAGCCTACGGCGATTCATGAGGTGCTATCGCGGCATCTTGGCCAAAAGCTGGGCGTGACGTGCCCCCCATGGCCTAAGCGGGATCAGGAGGCAGCATGACCAGCATCGGAGAAACCCGCCGCAACACCAAGAAGGCCAAGAGCGCGGAGATTGAATTGCTGACCCGGGACTTCCTGGCCAACGGTGGCGAGATCCAGCGGGAGGATATCCGGGCAACCAGGCAAGTTGACCTGACTTGGCGCAACTATGCGGCCACGGCGATGGAGGATGGCGGCAATGCCGAAGAAGTGTAAAGAGTGCCGCAAGCCATTCAAGCCTTTCAACTCGTTGGCCGTGGCCTGCAGTCCTACCTGCGCCCTGGCCGTTGGCCGCAAGGTGGCTGCGAAGAAGGCCGATAAAGCCGCAAAGCAGGCCCGCTCCGAGCGCCGGGAATTCAACCGCCGGGATCTTACTTGGCAGCACAAGCAGTGCCAGCGAGTGTTCAACCGAATGCGCGTACTCGAGGAACTGCAGTGGTTCAGGCAGCGAGGCGCGGAGCCTGAGTGCATTTCCTGCGGCAGGATATGCATGGACTGGTGCTGCGGTCACTTCAAGACCCGGGGTGCGCAATCCAATCTGCGGTATGACCGGATGAACACGTTTCTGCAGTGCAACCGGTACTGCAACGAATCGTTGAGCGGGAACATCGAAGGCACCAAAACTACGCGAGGCTACAAGCAGGGCCTGGTTGCCCGGTTCGGCGAGGAAGAAGCGCAACGCATCATCGACTACTGCGAATCGAACACAGCGCCGGTTAAGTGGGACTGGCAGGAACTGGAGGCTCTGCGCAAGCAGTGGAGTCAGAGAATACGGGATATCGAGAGCGGGAGACTGGCAGCATGAGCGCCCAACGACTCGAACAACGCACACAACTGGCCCTTCGCGGCCTGATCGACAACTACCTGACCAAGGGCTGGCTGATCACAAACCGGTATCCGTAGACGATCTATCGGGGCAGGGCTGGGTGTCAGTTGCAGAATGGGTGTTTGGTGAGTGTATGAACCAGCTTACCGCCATCGTAGACGGCAAGCGAGCAACGATGCTTACCGAAGGAAGCATTGCAGAAGCGGCTAGGAGTTGCAGAGACCGCTTCGGTGCGAGGTTTGAGGGGTTTGCACCGATACCAACCGAAACCAAGGCCCGCAGCAAGTGGGGCGAGTACCGGGAAAAGCAGATAAGCCGGGAGGAATTAGAGGCCTGGCTGAAAGAGCAAGATGACGAGAAAGAGATTCGGGAAATCTTCAATGTGTTGCGGGGGTAACAGTGAGCTCAAACAAGGCGGCGTATCTAATGGCAAGACTGACAACCAAAGGGCTGCAGGCCGGGATGATCTTTGGCGGCATTCCGGAATTGACCAGAACTGACATCGCGGCGGCATGCTCCGGCCTGGAGCCGCTTCATATGCACCTGATAATGGCCAAGTACTGCGATGATATACACAGCGCCCTGGCTGCACTGAACGAGATTCAAGAGCTGATGTGCGATAAGAGTCGGTTCTGGGCTGACTGCGATGCAGGTATTCGGTACAAGATCGGCCTGGCCATGGTTCAGGAGTTCGTGAGCGCAACCAGGTGCCGTTCCTGTAAGGGTACGGGCAGCAAGACAGTCGACTCGAAGATAGCGGACTGTAAAGGGTGTGGTGGGTCAGGCAACGCCGACAAATCAGCGGCGAGCAGGGCAAGGATGAGCGGCATACCCGAAACCACGTACCGTAAGTACGGCCTTAACGATCCGTTCACCGACATCATGCGTTACCTGGATGACATTGAAATTCGGTCGCTCGAGCGGATTGCCAGGAAGGCTTCATAGGCAGAAAACACAACATGTTGACATCGTGCGCGGTTAATAGCACAATTTCCCTAGATTACCGAATTGCCCCCAAAAAACCGCCCTCGCTCCGAGCTGGCGGTTTTTTTGTGCCCGATTGAAAATTCCCTGGCCGGGTTCGCCTGACCAGATGCCTCGCCAAGTGCGGGGCTTTTTTATTTCTGGAGGTCGCCATGTCCCGGCTCAGTCGCATTATCGATGAACTGATTGACCGCGAAGGCGCGTTTGTCGATCACGCAGACGACAAAGGCGGCCCCACCATGTACGGCATCACCGAGAAGGTGGCCAGGCTGCACAACTTTGACGGCCCTATGCAGCACCTCCCGAAGTCTTTGGCCGTCCAAATCTACAAGGATCAATACTGGTCCGCCCCGAACTATGACCGCGTGTCCATGCTTAGCATGAAGATTGCCGAGGAACTGTTGGATACCGGCGTCAATATGGGTATCGCGGTGGCCAGCAGGATGCTGCAGCAGTCCCTCAACGCACTGAACGTGCAGGGCAGCCATTACGCAGACCTCACCGTAGACGGCCTGATCGGGAACAGTACGATTGGCGCCCTCAAGGATTACCTGGATCGTCGCCAGCATCATGGCGAACTCGTCATGCTCAAGGCTCTGAATTGCCTGCAGGGTGCCCGATACATTGAGATCGCGGAAGCCCGGGAGCGAAACGAGTCCTTTATGTTTGGCTGGCTCCACCACCGAATCAGCATTTAACGGGGGTTTCCCATGGGTATTGGCGGCTTTTTCGGAAAACTGTTTGGCACCGAAAAGGCGCTGGGCGGGATCGTGGACGGCGTTACCAACGGCCTCGATGCCTTGGTGTACACCGACGAGGAAAAGGCCGGCGACGCTGCCAAGGATCGGTCAGAAGCCCGTCAGATGGTTGTGCAGTGGATGGCCTCGACACAAGGGCAGAACCTTGCCCGCCGCCTGATAGCCCTTGCCATCACTGGCACATGGCTAGGCATGTACCTGCTGTCCGTTCTGTGCGGAATGGTAGCGGTATTCGTGAACGATGGCGGCGCTGTCACCGCCGAAAAAGTCAACGCGGTAGGCAGTATCGCCAAGAGTGCAGCCATGGATATGAACCCGGCTGTCATGCTCATTCTGGCCTTCTACTTTGCGGCGCCCCATATGGGCGATATCGCCAAAGCTGTCACCGGAAAATTCACCCAGAGCGTCAATAAGGGATAACGGTGAGCTTAAAGGACATCGCGGGACAACTAGCCAGCAACGCCCACATCAAAATAGATTCCGCCCCTCAAGGCATCTCATACGCAACAAACGGCTTCGTCTTCGCCTGGGGCGCTATGACATTCAATCAGATCATGATGCTGATTGGCACCGTATTCGCCGTGCTGACCTACTTCACGAGTCTGTACTTCCAGCGCAAGCGTGACCGGAGAGAACAGCAGTTGCTTGAGCACCGCTTACAGGCTGAGTTAAACGCCGCCGAGCGCCGGGCCGACAAAACCGAACTGCGCAACTGGCGCGACGAGGCAGCCAAGTAATGGCCACAAACGACTCACCGCTGTCTGTTGCCACATCCCGAAATCTTTCTCTTATTCTGAGTGCAGCGCCGCCTGGAACTCGAACTATTACTGGGAGTGGCTTCGGGTCCGGCCCTACTGTGGCTCTGTTCGACCGCGCCACTGGAGTTGACGGCCAGTCGGTATCGCTAGTAGCAGATATAGGTCAGTGGACCGGGGAGAATACGCAGACTTCTGAGGCCGTGGCCGGAGCGAAATATTACGACTTTGGGGGCCGGACGTGGATCACAGGAAGGAAGATCGAAAGCGTATCCCTGAACCAGAAAGACCTCACTGGCATGCGCTATGAGCATAGCCAAAAGTACAATCAGTTTTTCCGCTCCTGGAGGATGGTTATACCTACTGGCTATAAGATGCCAGGCGCAACAGCGGCCAACTCTAAAGACGGCACTGGCACGAACTCAATCTGGAAAATGGACTGGCATAGTCTTCGGCCATACAGCTACGTTGCAGACAATGATCTTGTCATTCCGACCCTCGTCAACGGTGCGCTAAATGTGAGCGGCAACGCGATAACGCCGGAGGCCGTAGGGACGGGTTCTGGCTCAGGAAATGACAAGGTTTCGTTTTCATATAGTGCACTATCCGCCGTCAACGAGAATTTGTTCTCTTATTATTGCTCTGGAGACGAGAGTTCGCCGGGAGCGAAGGACGCGACTATCGAAACGGTGCAGCAGACCAACAGCACCTTTCTGAGAACAATTCACCCTAACTGTGACCCCTGGGCGACCGGGCCGGGCGGACCGCCTACTGAGCGGTTCCTTGACACCTTTCTGTGTAATGGGTGGATGGGGAACGTGGCGAGCTGGGTTGATGTGCTGCCTCTTTTTGCTGACCAGTATCTGGCAGTCGGACCCAATTGCGCAGCGCGAATCTATACCCATGACGCCCCAACATTGGCGGGATCAACCAAGGTTTATTTGGTTCCCCCCGACACTTGGACGAGCACTGAGATTACCTTCACGCCCAAAGACTATGAAGACCTGACCTACCGATCCGTTGTAACTGCGGACCTAACATTAATGGAGAATGTGTAATGGCCGTCACGGTTGTAGATGCGCCTATTACAACTGCGGACGCCTACCCTGGTGCCATTACTGTATCTGGCACAGCTACGGGTTTGATCGTTGCCGTTGGCCATAGCGTGGGCTTTGGGGATGCGTCCGGGCCAAGCTCTGTCTCCATGGGCGGGCAGTCGCTGACACAAATCGGTGTTGCCGAAGGTGCGGCAAGTTCCGGGCATGACGTGTCCCTTTCCTTTTGGGCACTAAACGAGACCAAAATTGCCGCCGCGAGCAATACGACGCTTTCGTTTTCTGGCGGCAACCAGACAGGCATTGCGGCGGCGTATTTTACTGTTGCCGGTTCTGTTGATGTTGAGACATTATCCGCATCTGGCAATATTTCAACCGGAACAACCGGCTCGGTGTCTTTGGCCCGGTCTGCTGACTCCCTAACGTTCGCGTGCTCTCTTCATGACAGCGCCTCGCTTGGGTTTAGCAATCTTGCCAATCCAGCCGAAGATAGCGAGATCACTGCAACCAACATTGATTTCGTGTACGGCGTCGAGGCGGACACTGCTCGAACGGTTGACTTCACCTGGGACAACCTGTCCAGCCGAAACAACTCTACGCTTGCTTTAAGCATCACGGCCTCTGGCGCAGCCAGCCCAACGGTGTCTGCCGCAGACGATATCACCAGCGAAGGCGATACAGCCGAGTTCACCCTGTCAGGCAACAGCGCGGCACCGGTAAGTGCCACACTGAACGGCACAAGCGTTGGCACTCTAACGCTGGTCAGCGGATCAACCTACAGCTACACCGCTCCGCTGATTGCTGATGACGGCACTGCGGACCTGGTTATATCTGTGGACAGCACGACAGCCAGCACAGTCATTAGCTACGCCAACAGCTACCCCTATGAGCTGGTCACGCACGGTGAGCCTGACGCGAACTCAGCATTCTTCGATACTGCATTCGCCACAGATGGCCCGGTAGAGTGGGGCGTTGTAACTGACTTTGATTCCGGCGTGGTCGTCGTCGATTGGGCCGCCATGGACGCGGCGGAAGACGAACTCAACGACATTGCACTCCACAGCACCGAAGTTGCTGCCGGAGAGTCCACAGCAACCCTGAAGTATTTTGTGCCAGAGTCGGGCGCCACCGGAACGTTTCAGGCGACGGCGACCGTTGATGGCACGGACGAAACGGCGCCCACCATCTCAAGCGCCTCTGTACCCACGGCAGGCAACAACATTGCCGTACAGATGTCCGAATCCATGCAGGTTGGCGCAAGCGGATCTGGCGGCTGGACCATCAGCCTCGCAGGCGTCTCTGTCAGCTCTGCGGTGGTAGATGGCACGGACGACACGATTATCAACCTGACGCCATCGCGCACCCTGACCGACGAAGACACGCTGACCATTGGCTATACACAGCCCGGAGACGGCTTCCAGGATCAGGCAGACACGCCAAACGATCTGGCAACGCTCAGCGGGCAGGCGGTAACGAACAACAGCACCCAGCAGCCGCCAGATGTGACGGGGCCGGTTACCCAAAGCGTGGGCGTGCCAACTGCTGGCACTTACGCCATTGGCGATGACCTGAGCTTTACCGTCAACTGGGACGAAGCCGTTACGGTCACCGGCACGCCGGCGCTGAACCTTGATATAGGTGGGACGTCTCGCCAGGCCGACTACGTATCCGGCAGCGGCTCAACCGCCCTGGTGTTCACCTACACGGTTCAGGCAGGCGACGAAGACGACAACGGCATTGCTGTATCCAGCCTCACACTGGAAGACGGAACGCTACAGGATGCCTCAAGCAACAACGCCACACTGACGCTGAACAGCGTTGGCGACACTTCCGGCGTCCTTGTGGACGGCGTAGCGCCTGTTATCTCCATCAACGCCCTGACGACTACAGACACCACTCCGGTGGTTACTGGCAGTGCGGGAGACGCAACAAGCCTCACCCTGGTGGTCAATAGCGTTACCTACAACCCAACCCCCTCCGGTGGTACATGGAGCCAGCAGCTCCCAGAGCTTGCGCTCGATACCTACCCCATGACTTTGAACGGGCAGGATGCGGCGGGGAATGTGGCGGTTGAGGCTACGGCGACGCTGAGAGTTGTAGATGAGGTGTCAGGCGGAAACAGCATTCTCCAGCCCGTACTGAAGCCAATCCTATCCCCCATCTTTGAGGACGTACTATGAGCAATCAAATTGAGCTCCTTTCCAACGCAGGGGCGGGAGCTACGGGCAACGCAATTACCCTGGCCGCTGACAACCTGTTCATCAAGGTTACTGCGTCCACCTGGGATAGTCAGTCAGTCAAGCTTCAAGAGCGAGCCAACGATGGTTCGTGGTCTGACATTCCCGGTGCAGCATTCACTGCTGACGACGCAAAGGTTTACCAAGGCTACCGCAACCAAACGCTGCGGGCTGTCACGACTGGATCAGGCGGATCAATGGCCGGTGTCTACGCGAAGGTAGGGCAGCGCTTTGACTAGACCTGCACCAGAATCGCGCACACAAAAGGTACTCCTGAACGGGGGCCGGCTGGTGGGTGCGTGGAGG
>Ga0207882_1000099_pt1 | contig 46127 bp, 78 predicted proteins | sample MalvirmetaMSP103_FD_184228 | JGI IMG/M metagenome (GOLD analysis project Ga0207882, IMG submission 184228) | Marine viral communities from the Deep Pacific Ocean - MSP-103 (SPAdes) | ecosystem: Environmental > Aquatic > Marine > Oceanic | place: Pacific Ocean | collected 2011-05-15 | reverse complement strand
CCTACGACGGCACGACCGTGACGACCACGCGGGATTTCATAGCCCCCACGTCCTTCGTGGCAAACTCGGTCGGCCCCGCAGCCAGCAACCAGTTCCGCGACAACTCAGGGACATTCCAAGCGCGGTTGTTCACAGGCGGAACCAGCCCGACGAACGACGGCACGGCTACGGCGGTGTACGAGTTCGACGGCATGATCGTGTATCAGGCGTAAGCGCATGACCGACGCCAACAAAAAAATGTGGGGCGATGCCACTTTAAGCTTCCTGTCGCGCTTGCTGCCGGTCATCATCGGCAGCTTTACGGTGATTGCGGCCAGCTACTATTGGGTGCAGTCCAAGGCGGAGATCTGGGTTACAGGGGTGGTATCTTCCGCGGTGGCCGACATGGCCGATACCGTGGGCCAGAACACCAAGAGCATCGACCGGCTGTACCAGCAACGCGAGAATGACCGCAGCGCGCGCACAGACACCGCCCAGGCACTGGCGTCGATAGCCGAGACGCAGAGCACGATGGCCGAGACGCTGGCGAACGCAGTGGACCGGCTGGCGGCTTTGGAGGACACCAAGCGCCACGACGTTTCGCAGGTGATGGATTTCCTGCCCCGAGGGAGCCGGATCGGTGACGGTGCCCCCGGCGATACGGTCGAGGTGACGTGGGTGTTCCTGAAGCTGCGGGATGATTGCGGGCGCCCGGTGGTTGAGCTGTATTTCCGCAATGGCGGCGGTCGGGTGCATCGGTTTCAGAACGCCTCTGCCATTGATGAACAGGGCCGGGGTATCGGAATGCCCGCGCAGCCGAACATGGCGCAGTCGATCAGCTACACGGTGGTTATTCCGGCTGGAGAAGGTGTGCGACCGGGGCGCGCGCAGGGCTGGAACCGCGTGACATATCCCGGCTGTCCCGGTGTCCCGCCCGAGGTATCCCCCGAGGTTCCGTTTACGATCCTGCCGCGCCCCGATGGCGACGAATAAACAGGCCACCTCTTAAAGAACATGCGCGGGCCGGGCGCTACTCCGGCTGTTCGTGTCGGACTTCCCGATATTTCTCACAACTCGGCAAGATGCCCTGTTTCCCAAGCACGAAGCGGGCGGGCCTCACTTGCGTCAATGTTGTGGCGTGTCTGCTTTCCACGCCGCCGCGCCCGCTCCCCATATCAAAAACCAGCCGAAAGGGCAAGCTATGCGCCCCATCAATCGCGCGACCATCGACCTCATCAAAGAGTTCGAGGGGCTGCGACTTCACACCTACACCGACGCGGCGGGCGTGCTGACCATCGGTTACGGCACCACGGCGGCGGCGGGGGTCGGCATCGTTCCTGTGCCCGGCATGACCATCACCGAGGCCGAGGCCGAGTATTACCTCGAACAGGCCGTGCAGAAGTTCGCCGACCAGATCGACAACATGATTTCGGCGCCGATCAACTCCAACCAGTTCGGGGCGTTCGTTTCCCTGGCCTACAACATCGGGCCGGGGGCATTCAGCCGGTCGTCTGCGTTGCGTCACTTCAACGAGGGCGACAAGGCCAAGGCGGCTGACGCGATCCTGCTGTGGAACAAGGCGGGCGGCAAGGTTCTGCGGGGCCTGCAACGTCGCCGGGCTGCTGAGCGTGCGCTATTTCTGCGCCCCACGCCGATCACCAATCCATCGACCGCGCCCAGCTTCTGGGCCGGTCTCATCAAGGCGCTGTTGGCGCTGTTTGGAGGCAAGAAATGATGAAGCGGATCATGGCCCGGCTCAAGGGCTGGCGCACCATCCTGTTCAACCTGCTGTCCATCGTTGTGATGGCTATGGGCGTGGTGCTGCAATACATCGGCGAACTCGGGCTGACGACGCGCGAACAGGCCGTTTGCACCATCCTTCTGCTGGTGTTCGTCAACATCGGGAACATGGTGCTGCGGGTGAAAACCACAACGCCTGTGGGGCGGAAAGCATGACCATCCCCTACACCCTCATAGCCGCCGCTATCGTCGTCCTGCTGGTGCTGCTGTGTGGCTTCTAGCCTCGCCCCTCGGTCGCTATCTGGCGGGCGCTGTGGCCGTTCTGGCGGTCGCGGGCGGGCTGTACTGGCTGGGCGGGCGGGATGCGCGCAGGGATGCCGAGCGGGACGCGATCAAGCGCAACATGGAAACCCACGAAAGGATACGCGATGCGGTGTCTGATCCCCGTACTGGTGATGATGTTACTCGCCGGTTGCGAGAGCTTGCCAAGTGAAATCGCGGTCTGCTCGGGCACCGAGGCCATGAGACGTGACCACGCGCGCGGGCTGCTGACGGATGGCGGGCCGGTGTCGCAGGCAACGGGGGAGCGGCTGTTGACCGGGCTTAAGGCCGGGTGTGGGGAATAGCGAATTTCGGTCGCGGCTTTGGTGGGTGCGCCTGATGTGGGAAGGGCCGCCCTTTTGCACCTCTTGCGAGAGTGTGGCGACCCATGACCCGCGCAATATACCCCTTCGCGCCCAATAAAACAAGGCCAGCCGCGCCCTGGTAGTGGGTCACTTTGAAATCTTGCGCCCTCACGCTCGCGCGAGGTTCTGTTTGCGCACCGGGTGCGGAGGCATTACCTTAGAGAGTATGAGCGACAAACCCAAGAGACCCAGAGACGCAAACCAGCTTGCCAAGTTCATTCTGGACGTGGCGACGGGAGAATCCACGGTCGAGGTTGGCACTACCGCCCAACGCGAAGCGGGTAAAAAAGGTGGTCAAGCGCGAGCCGCGAAGCTATCGTCCCCCAAAAAGCTAGAAATAGCACGGGCAGCAGCGAAGGCGCGGTGGGGCAATGGCAACGACACTTCCTCTTCTGGATAAAGTCATTTTTTCAACAGTCGAAGAAGCAGAGGAGCGGGTTGAGGCCGCTCTTGAGTGCGATATTCTGTACTACTATGGAGAGTTAAGGACCGGTGCTGTTCCATATTTTAGAGATATTGTTGAGATACTTTGTGATCGCCAAGGCAAGCGGAACACGCTCGGGCTGTGCCTGACAACTCCGGGCGGGCAAGCGGAAGCCGTCGAGAAGATGGTTGAAATTATTCGGCACCACTACGAGTACTTTTACACCGTTGTGCCGAGAGCGGCGATGTCGGCTGGAACCATTCTATCGATGGCCGCAGACAAGATATTCATGGACTATGCGTCGTCCTTAGGGCCGATTGACCCACAAGTTCCTGACCGTGAGGACAAATTCCTCGTCCCTGCCCTCGGGTACTTGGATAAAGTCAACGAAATGTTAAGAAAAAGCGATGATGGTACGATAACGCCAGCGGAATTTCAGATGTTGCAAAACCAAGACTTGGCGATGCTGGCATTCTACGAACAGTCAAAGAACCTATCGGAATCCTTGCTGAAAAAATGGCTGACCGACTACAAGTTCAAAGACTGGGACACACACCGCACGACCAATCCAGGCGCTCCTGTCACCCACGAAGAAAAACAGCAACGCGCAGAGGAGATAGCTGCCAAGCTTTCCAACAATCAGCTATGGCACTCTCACGGCCGAATGATTGGGATGCAAAAGCTAAGAGATGAGCTCCGACTTGAGATTGAAGACTATGGGGCCGTTCCAGAGCAACGAGAGGCCATCCGCCGATATTGTGACACATTGACGGGGTATCTTGAGCGTCAAGGCTCACCGTTCTATATCTTCAATCGTCACGTTCAGTAGGAGAAGATCATGTCTATCGTAGAGGATGTGGCAACCGCTCTCGACAAAGAAGAGCGGAGCCGGGGGGGGAATTTTGAAGATCAACTTAAGGCTTACGAGAAGTTTCGTAAGCGAATGGAAGAAGCTGGAGTGGCTCCCAAGAAGCAAGATTTCAGCATCCCACTTATTGAAAGAATCGGAACGTTTAGTTTTTCAAACTGACCAAAATGCTTGACTGACGGTCAGTTTGAAATTATGTTGAGCTTATGAACAAGCTCGACCCCAAAGCCCGCGCCCTGATCATCCGCCTTCTGGTAGAAGGTAACAGCATCCGCGCCACCAGCCGGATCGCAGACGTGTCGAAGAACACAGTCAACAAGCTATTGATCGACGCGGGCGCGGCCTGCGCCAAGTACCATGACGAGCATGTGCGCAACGTCAAAGCATCGGTGATCCAGTGCGACGAAATCTGGTCTTTCACCTATGCCAAGCAGAAGAACGTCGCAGGCGCTAAGGCCGCGCCGGATCATGCGGGCGACACTTGGACGTGGACCGCTATCGACAGCGATAGCAAGTTGATCGTTTCCTACATGGTCGGCGGACGCGACAGCGAATACGCAATCGGCTTCATGGACGATCTTTGCTCGCGTCTGGCCAATCGGGTGCAACTCACCACGGATGGCCACAAAGCCTATCTCGAAGCCGTAGAGGGCGCGTTTGGCGGTGACGTGGACTATGCACAGTTGATCAAGATTTACGGAGGGGAGACCGGAACGAAGGGCCACGAAAAGAAATACAGCCCTGCCGAATGCACCGGGATCAAAAAGCGGACGGTGGAGGGTCGCCCCGACAAGGCTCTGATCAGCACCAGCCATGTTGAACGCCAAAACCTCACTATGCGGATGCACATGCGCCGCTTTACCCGTCTGACTAATGGTTTCAGCAAGAAGGTTGAGAACCACATGCACGCGGTTGCGCTGCATTTCATGTATTACAACTTCGTGAAGGTGCATCAGACGCTCAAGGTGACGCCTGCTATGGAGGCAGGTCTGACGGATCGCCTCTGGGATATTGCCGATCTGGTGGCCATCGTGGACGCGAACGAACCGGCCCCGAAGAAGCGCGGGCCATACAAGAAGCGCGCGGCCTGATAACTTCATTGAAATTTTTTTTGATTACGTCCGCATTGTGGTCACAAATTTTGTGTTACATATGTAGGACACAACGGAGGGAAGCACATGGCCATACACTCGACCGCGTTTGGCCGTGTCACGCTGACAAAGGACGATGCAGAGAAGTTTTCGCGCCAAGTTAAGTACGGGCGCGGCAACGCGGCTGCAAAGCTGACCGTCAAGCGCGGCAAGGAATTGAACGCAGAATTTAAGAAGAAAGGTAAGGTCACTGTGACCTTACGTCGGAAGGAGAAAGTTGGCTGACGATGTCAACTTTGAACTCCGGGAGATACAGCCCGGCGACAAGTTCGCCGGGTTTTCCATGGGCGATGCTCAGTTTCAGCCGCTTAAAACGTTCCTGACAAGAGACGCAAAAGAGTTCAATCGCCAGCGTCTCGCACGGACCTACGTCTTTGTAGACGCTGACGACAAGATCGCAGCTTACATATCACTGGTTTGTGGAGAAATCGCCGCTGCGCAAGACAACGCTGTAGAGTTAGATGGCGCTCAGTATCGGTATGATCACTATCCGGCGGTGAAGATTGCACGGCTGGCCGTTCGCACAAATCTGCGTGGAGGTGGCGTTGGGGTCGAATTAGTCAACTTTGGGTTTGGCTTAGCTCTAGACGTTTCGAACTCGGTAGGGTGCAGGTTCGTGGTGGTTGACGCGAAACAACCTTCAATCGACTTTTACACAAAGCGCGGCTTTCGCATGCTTGACACGGAAGAGAATAAAGCTCGGGACGAGCCAATCATGTTCGTTGACCTTCACACTCTGTGAGATTTTCAGTCCGAAATGTTTCAAAGTGACCCACTACCCGCGCCCTTGAAGCGATAATCGCGGCCAACAGGGACACCCGACATGATCGGCGCCCCCGCCTAACTCCCCCGAATAAAGGATACCGCCATGTCTTTTGGCCTTCATCTCGGCTTGACCCTTGGCGGCACGGTTGTCGCTGGTGGCGGTGCCCCCGCGACCCCTGCCGTTATTACAATCAACAGCATCGGCCCGCAGGCATCCAGCGGCAACGTTCCGGTCGATTATACCATCGACAAGAACGACAGCGGCGTGCAGGTGCTTCTGGCGCTTGCAGGGACAGCACAGCCCGGCGCTGCGCTGTTCGGCGCTGACAGTGGCACAGACCCCTCTGACGGGGCGGGGAGCGGCTATCTGGACGCTGGCACCGTGGCTATGACCATCGGCGGCTCTGCCATCAACGGGGCTATCCCTGACGGCCTTGTGTCGGCTTCCTACCAGCTTTGGTATCTGCCAACGGGCGGCGGCGACAGCGATGTGGTCGGCAGCGGCGCGGTGACCATCGACACCACGGCCCCGGCCTATGACAGCAGCGTGCCAGCGGACGACGCGACGGACATTGCCGTGGACAGCACCATCGCCATCACCTTCGACGAGAACGTGGTTGCAGGCTCGGGCACCTTCACGCTGTACGATGTAACCGGCGCGGCGGCAGAGGAAACCTTCACGGTCGGCGGCTCGGGCGACAACGGCGGCACCATCGGCATAGCGACCGACACGGTGACGCTGACGCCCGGCGTGGATATGACCGCCAGCAACAGCTACTCTGTGCGTTGGACGGCGGGCGCGGTGACCGACGCATTCAGCAACCCGGTGGCGGCGAACGCGGGCGACACGCTGCTCAACTTCACCACGGCGGCGGCAGCGGCGGGACCGGCAGTGAACGGCACCCCCACGAACGTCTACTCGACCACCAGCACAGGCATCAGCGGCGGTACAGGCAGTTCGATTACAGCCGCAGCCGGGTCTGACCGGCTCATCCTGGCAATGTTCACGTATCAAAGCGGCAGTACTGGCCCATCATCGTTGACCCTCTCAATGGGCGCTCAGGCGTTCACCTTGGCAGGGGTTTTGGGCAGCACCACCGGATCAATCGCGAAGGCCCATTTCTTCTACATAAAAGAGGCTGATATTCCGACCGGATCGCAGGCCATTTCTTGGACTTCGGACCAACCGATTGCCACCCCCGTTATAACGCTTCTGGAACTGACGGACGTAGACCAATCAACGACCATCGGCGGCGTGGGCGCAGCAGAGGCCACGCTTTCGTCTGCCAGCACCACAAGCGTCTCGCGCACCACGACAGCCACCAATTCCATGGTTGTGTCCCTGTTCTGCGTCACGATCACCCAAGATCAGACATTCACCACCGGAACGGACAGCGGTGGGTCTGTAACGCAGATCACGGAGTTCGACCTTGGGCTGGCATTCGGTCAGGCCACAGCTTGTTACGAGGTGATCTCGGGCAGCGGCGTGGCAGTGAGCCATACAGCATCTTGGACCCCTGACACATCGCGCTGGGGCAAACGCAGCATAGAAATCTTGGCGGCATAAATCATGGCAAACTTCGTTTACACCTATTCTGCAGCGGCCAGCGAGGCGACCGTCGAAATCGAAACCTACGAACCCTCGACATTGGTTGCCCCTGCGCAAATTTGGTTGCGGGCAATCAATCATAGCGGGCTGGCCTCCTTCGAGGAAACCGGGTTGGTCTATGAGGGGGCTTTCCACGAATACCATCACGAGTGGACCATCAACGGTGAACCCCTGAGCGCATTCAGCCGAGTTGCCAACGTGCTGGCCGAGCACAATAACCCCAACAAGATGTTCGGACAGGAAGTCGGATTTGTGCTGCCAGCGGCGGGCAGCTATGTCATTGACTTGGTGGTGACAGACCGGCTGGGCAATACCGCGACGGCCAGCACCAGCACCCTTACGGTGGTCACGCCTGAAAGCTTCTTCCCCGAGGCCGACCGCATCTACGTGGACAATACCGGCGTTCATGACGGGGTGCCCGCCGCATCTGGCAAGGTGCAAACGCTGGAAGACCTGCGGCTGGCGATGAACAGCCGCAATGCAAACCCGACGTGGGTTTTGCTCAAGCGCGGTCAGGGGCATACCCTTGATGGCGTCAATCCGGGCGGCAACGAGAATGCGCGTGGCTTGCTGGATTTCCAATCCAGTAACAAGGTTCAGATGGTTTCCAATTATGGGGATAGTGAAGACCCGTTGCCGATTATAACCCAAAGTCTGGACTCAACGCGCTTTTATTCGTCAGGCGCACTCGGCGCGAGTAATCCACTGTCTGAGGATTGGCGCACGTTCAGTGGCATTCGAATCGAGGGTGATTATAGCCCTGAAGATGAACGAGGCGCTTGGCGTCATTCCTATGCGCTGTTTGCGGGTAACTGGGCAAATGATGATGGGTTCATGCTGTTTCACAACATCGAAACAGAGGGTACGGCATTTGGCTTTGGTAGCGTCGATAGCAGCAATAATATAGGCGCAAACTTCCGACATATTATCTCGGATTGTTTGGTTGACGGCTACAAGGATTACGGCATCTTCGGGACACACCCGGACCAAAAACTGGCTATAGTCGGGGTGGGCGTTGTTCAGAAGTCACTTGCCATGAACAAAGGCGCGCAGGACGGTTTCCGAAACGCCCACGGCCCGATCCGTATCCCCTACGGCACGCTGGTTCTTGTCAGCATGTGCGATATCCTTACGCGCGGTGCCTGGGACGGGAACGACCAACCCTGCTTGCGTTTGTTCCCCAGCTCCGACAGCGGGCAGCACGGCTATGTGGACCGCTGCACGATGGAGGGCGGGTTCGAGGTGATCCACCTGCGCCGGTCCTCGCAGCAAGTGCCTGCACAGCCTTACAACGTGGTGGTCGAGCGCAACTTATTGGTTTCCTCGACCTATACGCAGCACCACATCCACGCCCAGCGGTCAGGTCTGACCGTTCGTGACAACTTGCTCATCGACACCAATGTCGAGAAGATTGTCGCATCCGGTATCGCGGCCATTAATCTGAGTGAGGATGAATACTACCCGGAATTGGGCGACAACACCGATGATCCGATTGTGATCCACGGCAATACCTATGTGAACCTGCAAAGCGGGGCAAACGATGGAACGAACAGGCCAAACGACTTCTTAGTGAACGAGGGTGACTATTACACAAACGTCACCTCGGAAAACAACGTCACCCACAAGGCTGCTGGTGACATTACCTTCACCGACTTCGCACCGCTCGATCTGGCGACAGCGATCAGCGGTGTTTCTATGCGCTATGCTGGCCTGCGCTTTGGCTACACCTCCATCGCAATTACTCTAGATGCAGATTATGCTAATGGCGAAATCGTGGAGGTTCCGTATTCCAGCTTCAATCAGACATTGAGCGACGACACTGTTCTGGGCGGCGCGACAGATCAAGCCTACTGGCAAGCCATTGAGGGCGCCAACACGCGACATCAGGTACGATGGGTGACGGGAAGCAATGTGCCGCGCAGGTTCTACGCGGAAAGCGGCGATATTGCCGTGACGTTCACCGACGCAACGAATGTCCGAATCCAGAACCTGACAGGCCTGACGTGGTTGAATGGCGATACGCTGGGTATCTGGTTGGATCGAACGACGCTGCTGCAATCGGTCGATCCAACCTACGCCAACCCGGCCACTGTACCCCTGCCGCGCCCGCAAACAGGGTCGCCGGACTCCCCGGCAATCGGTACGGCCACCGCAGGCCGTGTCAGCCCGAAGGATTTCCTGCTGGCGGATCGCGGCGCTACGCCTTCAAAGGGTGCGCTTGAACCTGCGCCCTAGCTATTGTCGTAGCAATCCAGACAGGTAGCCCCGCCGTAAGCATCATTCACTTCGGCGGGGTTTTTATTGCAGGCGCTGCACATGACAGGCCGCGTGTTCCATCGCCAAAATGCGGCGAATACGCGCTTAATCCAATTGGTCATTAAATAATCTCCCCGTTGAATTTTTAGGACGTGGTTTTTTAACTTGGCAAGTATTTTGTGTGGTATATTTCCGCTCCATGACAAAACTCGCCGCCATCCCCGCGCACACGATCTGGCTGGAATGCTCCTGCGGGCACGCGGCTGGCGTGCCAGTGGCCGACATCGACCGACCCGAGCTGACCGTGCAGGACATTGCCGCGCAGGCCCGGTGCCAACGCTGCGGCGCGCGCGGGGCGAAGCGATTCACGATCACCTATGAAGGCGGTTCGTTCGACGCGATGCAGGGGGCGCGGGGGGATCGGTGATCTAGCGGGATTCCGGTGCCCAAATGTGTTGGCACTTCGGGGCGTAACCCATTGATGCCTATGTCGGCATCTGTTGGCACTTTTTAGTGCTAACGTATTGATTTTTAAGGCAAATGGCAGCCCGTAGGGGAATGCCACATCAAAATTTTCCCGTTTAATATCAATCATTTGCGGGCCTTGTTGGCACTTTGGCGAGGCTTGTTGGCACTTTTCTGTTTTTGTTCTGTTCCGATCAGAACCGCTTTCCGGTTCGCTGTCGAGACGTAATCCTCGGCCTCTTTCAGGCTCTTGTGGCCGCCCCATGACATGATGGCGGACGCAGACCCACCGGCCTCAGCGATGGCGGTCAGGCGGCTTTTCCGCAGCCCGTGCGCGCTGATGCCGTCGCGGGTGGCGGCGCTTATCAAGTTCGACAGGCCGTCGCGCGATCTGACTTGGCCCGCGCTCGTTTCGAGATAGGTGAAGGTGGCGGGTTTCAGGCAGTCCAGCAGATGCCGCCGGTCGGCTTCGAAAGCCTTCGCCCAGGCGGGCAGGGGGCACGTCCACGGCACATATGCTTTCCCGCCGGTCTTGGCTTGGGTGAACGTCAGAACGCCGTCAGCGCCCACCATCGAGGGCGACAGCTTCACCGCGTCGATGGTCCGCGCGCCGGTCCAGAACAGCATCTCCATCGCCAGCCGCTGGACTGTTCCGATTTCCCACCGCGCCCGGAAGTCTGCAATGTCTTGCGCTGACCACGGCGTGTGGCCGTCCGACTTTGGCAGGGCGCCGCGCTTCACACCGTCAGTTGCGTTGATGGGTGACCAGTTCGATTCATTGGCGAAGGTGCAAAGCAGGCGCCACGTTTTTAGCCGGTCATTGGCTGCGTGCGGGGCCAGCTTGTTCAGGTCGGCGCGGATATGGTGCGGTTTCAGCCCGGCAATCGGCGCGTCCCCGTATGCGTCGATGATGTTCGTCATGTGCCGGTCGAGCGTGCCGCGATAAGCCGTCGATTTGGTCTTGTAGGTCGTGCCCGCGCGGAAGGCATTACAGACAGCCGCGACGGAGTTTTCCTTGACCGGCTTCACCGCGCCGCCGGTTGCTCCCATGGCCTCGGCATAGCGGGCCAGAAATTCCGGGCTGTCGGTCGGGCCTTGGCCCAGCGGGGTCTTTTTCCCGTTCCGGCGCAGGTAATAGTACGTCACGCCAGCCGCGTTCGTCGTGCTGGTGAGGTACTTGAGCGTCACGATGCCACCCCGAACAGTTTGTCGCATTCATCCGCCTCTGGCTGCGCGCCCTCATAGGGCAGCCTGTCGGCATATGCGTCAAGATCCACCCGGTCATAGACGCGCTTACCGCCCAGCTCCTTTCGGGGTAATCCCAGCCCGCGCAGCTTGGTTTCCGACACGCCGATGTAACGGGCGGCGACGGGCGCTGGCATCAGCCGGGGCGGGAAGTGTTCGGCCATGTCAGTCCTCCGTCAGCTTTTCGAGCAAGAGCTGTTCGATCTGCGCTTGGTCGCGGTCGTGGCGCAGCGCGAATTCGTCCAGCAGCTTGCGGACCCGTTCATTCTCAGTGGTCAACTCGGCATTGGCTCGCGTGACCTGTTCAAGCTGGCGGGTCAGCGACTCGACCTGAACTTGCAGCACCGACATCATCACAACGCTCATGTCATTCCTCCGTGCGTGGTGGTGCGGCGATACGGCTTGAACCGGGTAATGTCGCCCGTGCTGACCTTGCCGCGATATTGCCACTTCCGCTTGGACGGCCAGTAATCCAGCTTGTGCCCCTCGATCATGCGGGACCAGTGCCATTGCGTGTGCTTGGTCCATCCGCCATCATCCGGGGCGTTCGCCATATTGGCGGCGCGGCGCTTGTCGTATTGCTCTTTCGAGTACGCCTTGAGGTCGTCCCAGATCGGGTCGCGGGACATCACTCACCCCCTGCGATAGCGCGGAGAGCGGCGTACATCGCCTCGTTCACCACATCGCCAGTGATGCCATAGCGTGAGCCTTCGGGCGTTTTCACTTCGGCGTCATGCTTCGTTGCAAGGACTTCCCACATCGCGTTGAACGCGGCGTCACGGGCGGGTTTGCTGGATTCGATCACCCGCGCGGCCTGTGCCGGGGTCTGCGGTTCGAGGGCGACAGCGACGAACGGCCCGTCTGCGCGCTCGTCTGCAATGGCGTTCATCTCGTCGTCATCGTTGCACGTTCCGCCGTTCCACAGTGCCAACAAATCGTCCTGATATTCCTCGTGCATTTCGATGCCGCAGCACGGGCAGAGAATACTGTAGCCAATGGTGTAATCGTGGATCGCGTCCCGTGTCTCACGCAGGCTGGGGCGATACTGTTCATCCTCTTGCAACCCGCAGAACGGGCACGGCTTCACGGTGACTGTGCTTGTATCGGTCATGCTTGGTCTCCCTTGCGGATGGCGGCGGCGCGATCCTTTGCCCACGCCTTCACGTCGTCGCTAACGCAAGCGTCGGTAAGCGCCTCGACAGTTTTCGCGCACTTCTCCCGCTCGGCGGCGAGCGCCTCGTCCAGCGCGGATTGGTCGGCAAGGGCGAGGATGGCGTCGGCGTCTGGCGTAGGCATAATCTCGCGCCAATGCGTGGGAGGATTTTCGTTTGTAAAGCCGCCGTCCCACGAAATCCAATTCGGCTCTACGTATTCATATTCAGGGCACCGACATTCGCCACCGCAGTCCCCCGTGTAGGTTCTGCATTCTTCGTCAGTCGCCCAATGACCAATTGTCGATCTGGCCGGGACCGCTTCACCCATGTAGGTCTGAGGTGCGGCCCCTAAGTAAATGTCCGTCCCGTCCCTCGGCGCGTTCTCCATGTCTGTGCGCCATTCCGCCGCCTTCCGGTACGCCGCAGCCTCGGCGGCAGCGATGCGGGCGGCCATGGTGGCGGGGTGCTCGTGGTCAGTCATCATTTCATCCTGCGATTAGCGCCAGACCCAGCCCGAGGGTGAAGGCGGCGGCGAATAGGGTCAGGGGGAGGGTCATTGGTCGCGGGGCTGGTCGATATGCTCAAGCCGCTGCGCGCCGCACGTCAGGGCGAAAAACACCTCGTCACCAGCGTTATTGACCGCAAAAAGCTTGTTTTTCCCGTTGCAACTTGTGACCGTCACAACCTCTCCAAGTTCTGCAAAGCCGGGTGCACCCATTCCTGTGATGCGCAGCTTGTCGCCTGCCTTCGTTGTAGCGTAATCAATCATCGTCAATTCCTCTCTATCTGGTGGGCCAGCACCATGTTTGGCGCGATGCTGGCCCGGTAGCGCGTGGGGGTTGCCTATGTTACCGGGACGCCTCCCGCTGCACCTGCTGGCCGGTGCCGCCGTGGGGTTAGGGGGTGCCCTTGATCTTTCCAGTGTTCGGCTGAACGCCTACAGCGCGGTCATCCCACAGTTCGACCATGCCGAAATCTTTCACATTGGTGACTTGCAGGGTCTGCCCAAACTCACGCAGGCAGAATTCATCAATGGGCTTCACAACGTCTGCCCTCGGGGCGAATACGCCCGACAACCCGGTTTCCACTTCGGTCACTCGGGCCGTGAAGATCCGAACCTCGCGGCCCTCTTTGAGCCAAGCCCGCACCCGGTCGCACATCAGTTCGATTGGTTCACCGACGTGATCCAAGCCCTTCCAGCCGTCGTACCGTGCCAGCGTTCCGTCGAGGTCAACGCCAATCCATCCGCTCATGTCGTATCCTTTCGGTTTATCAGGTCTCCCCGGCAGCCAGGGAGGAGGAGAGCCGCCGGGGAGTAGCCGCGCAGGGAGGGCGCGGGCTAGGGGGTGGTGGCGTATTCGCCGTGGTCAGCCACCTCTGTGTAGAATTTCTCGTGGTTCAGATTGATGCTCAGGCCGGTTTCGACGCGCTCGGCATCACGTTCACTGCGGCACGCAACGGTGTGGATCACCTTGTCGGTTTCAATCTCGCGCACGTTCACGCGCCATTGTCCGTCCTCCATCACTCCATCCTCTCGATTGCAGTCGGTTCATCGGCTATCAGCGGGCCGAGTATCTGGTACGCTATGGACGCCCCGGCGATTAACAGCAGGCAGGGGATCGTTTTCAGCATAACCGCGTCATAGATGCGGCCTGCGGCTTCGATGCGCTCGGCTGTCGTCGGGCGGTGCTTGCGGGGTGGGGGGAGCCATGTCATTTGGTGGCTCCAAGGATGGTTCTCAGACTGGATATTGTGGCTTCGTCCATGGCCTCAATCAGCCAAACGCCGTGCGCTGGATCTTCGTTAAGCCACTCTGTAAGTCTGTCCATTTTTTCGCGAGCAAGATTCACGCGAAGCTGGTCCCGTTCTTTCAAAAGGGCGCGCATGATGGACGCAACCTTTCTATAAGCACTGTTGCTCATGGAAACGCTCAACTCTGCACTGTCCTCAAAGTCCTGCGCCAGCAATTCTACCGTTTTTCTGTCTGTCTGGGTCATTCCGCCGCCGTCCCGTATGCTCTGGCCACGTAGGCGGGGGAGTGGATCGGCACGGTGTCGGCCATGGTCGGATCATCCGGCAACTGGCCGGTGTCGTAGGCGTCTTGCAGGGCCGTCTTGATGGCTTCCTCGTTGTCCTTGATGCACTTCTTGTTGACCCCGAACCACTGCTCAAGGTGCAGGTCGTTCATGTGCATGTCGCCGGGCTTGGCGTCGATGAAGGTCACGGTCAGCACGACGAACTTCTCGGTGGTGTAGTCGTATTCCCACGACACTTCGTAGCGGGCGGGAACATCGTGCAGCTCGCCGTAGTCGGTGGTGATGGTGGCGGTCATGGTGTGGATGGTCATTGTGTGGCCTCCGGTGCTGGGGGCAGGGGCATCCAGTGGGTGGGACTGACAGCTCTGTCGAAGTCGCTGTTTTCTACAGCGAACCACCAAGCTGGAAGCCAATAGCCGCCACCATATTCATCAACGCTTTCCCAATGCTGGGGCAGCCAGACAGCGATGCAATAACCCTCCCCGTCCATGAAATCGCCAAACTCGGCCCAAGCCGCATAGTCAGTCAGTTTCTTTGGGTCGGTAGGGTCTACGTAAGGGTCAGAATTGTGGTCATAGTAGACCAGAACCTGCGTTCCATCCTTCGGCGCGTTTTCAATCGGTTGCCATTCCATCACGCGATCCCCCGCCAGCAAGCGACCGCCATGCCATCGTCCGGCAGCGGTGTTTCGAAGTCGGGCCAGTAGTCGTCGGCCTCGAATTGCAGCGGGCGGGGCGCAAAGGCCGCGCGCATCTGTTCCTTGTGGCGCGTCACCTCGGGGTGTTCCGGGGTCACGGTGCCATCGCTGCGGATGTAGAGAGGGCGCATTAGAGTTCCTCCATATCGACGTGCTTGGCCGTGCCGCAGGTCGGGCACTTGGTGCAGTCGGGGGTTCCATCGGTCAGGGTGAAGGTGATGCGGTGGGTGTCTTGTGACCCTAGATCATGGTGGAAATAGCCACGGGCCGGATAGCCAGTCAGCGTCACCGTCTCCCGTACAGGCTCGGGGCGGACGCGGTAAATTCCGTTGTCGTTGAAGCGAAATGTGACTTTCTTTTCGCGCCATTTATGGCTACTTTTGTGCTCAATCACCTTCCCCTCATGCGCCGCCAGCAGCAGCGCGCCCTTCTCGGCGTCGGTCATTTCGCCCCATGTCTTGGGGGTGTCAGAGGCGCGGGATATGATGCGAAAGCGGTCTGTGCACTTGAGGTGGTGCGTGTATGGCCCTCTCGACGTGGCAAACTCAAAGAATTCGCCGTCAATGAAATCGAGGGTGTGGTGTCCTATAGGCTCGAAATCGACCCATTCCACCACATCGCCCGGTTTCAGGTTCAGTTCCTTGAGGGTTCCGGTTTCCATCACAGACCTCCTGCAAAAACGGCGTAGACAACGACGCACAGGGCGCCGATCACGAGCGGGTGGCGAAGGGTGCGCATCACGCGGTTTCCTTCTGGTGTTCGATGATGTTCTCGGACAGCCGCTTCATCGTCTCGGTGAGCGGGTTCAGGTAATCGACCTTGATGCCGTACTTGTTGCCCTTGTCGATCAGGTGGCCGAGGTCTTTCTGGAAATCGCGCAGTTCGGATTCCTTGCGGTCGGGCATGGCGGCAATCTTGCGCATGAGGCTGCCAATTGCTGCGACAGGGTTTTCACCCATGCCATTGATAACCCTTTCGTCGCCATCCATTGACTTCCAGATCTGCGCTTTCCACTGACCGGTCTGTCCCAACTTTAGGTCGGCGACGAAATAGGGCTGCTTGCCGGTCTTCTCGACATACGCGGCGTCTGCGGCGACCAGCGCCTCTTGAAGCTGTGCAATATCCATCACGCCCGCCCCGCCGCTGTCAGGGTGCGCAGAAGGCTGGCTTCACGGTCGCACTTGGCCCCGAGGGCGTCGTCGTAGGTGATCGACGTGGCAACGGTCTCGGCGTAGTTGTCAGCCGCGTTCTGCGCCTTCGTCAGGATCGCGGGCGCGTCGGACTTGGCGTCGTCCAGCGCGTTCGCGATGGTTTCAGCAGTCGGCCAGCTTGCGCGGTCGTCGCACGGCAGGAAGTCGCGGATCACGGCGTTCAGCGCATCGTTGAGCGCGGTTTGCAGTTCGGATTGGGTGGTCATTGGGCGGCCTCTGCTTTGGCTATGGCGGCGCGGGCATCCTTGAGAAACGCGCGGCAAGCCTGCTTCCATTCGCTGCCGACCAGATCGCCAGCAATCAGGGCTTCACCGGCCTCCAGAGCGTCGAACAGGTCAGACGCGGCGGCCAGCAGGGCCTTGTGTTCGGCCTCGAACTCGTCAAGCCCCGACCAGTCTACGGTGCAAATTTCGACCACTTCCCCGAACTCGCGCGCCATGAGCGCTTCGCCTTTCCAGTGGAAGTCTGTGGTCTTTCGTTCGGTCATGTCGTTCTCCCTTGCCGGTGTGGGGCGGCCCTTAGGCCGCGCTCTCACTGAGGTTGATGTGGCGCTGAATGCGGCGGAACGTCGTGCGCATACGGGCTGCGACGGCGTCGGGCAGTTCGTGCATTTCCTGATAGGTCCACGCGCGGATCGCGATTTCCTTGAGGCTGCGGCCTTCGCGCAGGGCATCAGCAAGCCGAACCAACTCGGGGTGCGGCACGAACTCGGTTTTGCTGGAAAGGTAGTCCGGCTTCGCGGTGATGCGGGCTGCCAGAGTTTCGCGGAAATTGTCCATTGTCGTCTCCCTTGCCGGTGTGGCTATGGGAGAGAAGGTATCCACAAAAAGTGGATCATGCAAGGGTAAATTCACAAACAGTGGATTTTTGTTGTTTACGGCTGCTGGGGTGGGTACGGTCCTATACGGAAAACCCGCTTAGGGCGAATTGCGCAGTGTACTACACAGCTTTACCTTTTGAGCGCGCCGGGATTACCATATTGTCGGGGAGTACGACAATGAAAGACATAGATAGACGACTGGACCGCATGATTGAAATCGCGGACGAACTGCAAATTAGCTTAGATTGTGTTGTTAAGTATATAGGGCGGTGCGATCAGAGCACTTTTGATGCTGTCTCCGACAACCCGTCCCTCTTGCCCCGGTATATGAAGTCGAGATCCAGCCCGTAGGTATCGGCCAGGGTCTCTGCGTTATCGACGGGGATTCGGCGCTTACCCTTTTCCCAGTTATTGTACTGGGTCTGGTTGAAGCCATGGCGTTCGGCCCAGTCCTTTTGGGATAAATCCGAGAAAGCTTGGCGAACAGCAGCGAGACGCTGGCCGATCACGGCGTATGGTGCGGATTCGGACATGCGCGCATTATCCACCGAATGTGGTTTATTGCGCAAACCACCAATTGTGGTCTTGCATTGATCCACAAATTGTGGATACTGCAATGTCATGAAAGCATCCCATCTTGCAGATGCGCTTGGGCGCAAACGGATTTCGGAAACCCTCGGGGTCGGCGTAACTGCTGTGAGCAACGCAGTGGTTCGGGATAAATTCCCGGCCACTTGGTTCCTTGCTGTGCGGGAACTGGCGACGGCGGAAGGGCTGGAATGCCCCCCGGAACTGTTTGGCATGAAGCCATCAAATCAATCTCCTTCGTCTGCCCCTGCTTCCCCCTCTACGCGGGAGGTCAGCTAATGCCCGAAGGTCCGCAAACACATGAGAACGCCTGTCAACCCCGTCAAGGGGGCGATGCGCGGAAATGCGCCGAAGGGTTGACGCCCGCCGAACTGTTCAAGGTCTGGGCCGCAACCGGAATGCCGATCACCTTGCCGCCGGAAACGGTCAAGGCGGTGGCCGCGTATGTCGATCGCGCTGACCGCAATGTGGATCAGGCCTCACACCTTCTCAAGCGGGTTCGCGAGCATAACGGGCGCATGTGGATGTTGCTGTTTTTCAGCGCGGGCTTCTGCATCTTTGCTTGGGTCGCTCTCATTGCGAGGGCGATGCAATGAGTGACCTCGTTCGCTACGATACCATGGTCAACGCCATTGCTGAATGCGCCCGCGTCGATGAAGTCAAAGACATTCGCGACAAAGCCGCTGCGCTGGAAGCCTATTACCGGCAGGCGCGGAACCTTGAGGCGGAACGGCAGGCTGCAAATGTGCGACTGCGGGCTGAGCGCCGGGCGGGGGAACTGCTCAAGGAACTGGCGCGAGCGCAGGGCGAAAGGAACGACCTGACGCCTGAAACTTCGTCAACGCCAGAGACAAAGTTGTCTCCCTACGCCGCCGCGCTCTCCGACAGCGGCATGTCCCGCCAGACCGCCCACCAGTATCAGGCGCTGGCGAACGTTCCCGAGCAAGAATTCAACGCGGTTCTGGAAGGCCCGTCAAAGCCTTCTCGCGCTGCAATCATCCGTCAAGCCAAGCCCGAACCAAAGGTCAATGACGATGCCCTCTGGCTGTGGGGTCGGCTGCGGGACTTCGAGCGCATGGGCTACTTCGACCGCGACCCTTGCCGCGTACTTGACGGAATGACCGACGCAATGCGCGCCGACGTTCTGCGCCTTGCACCCGTGGTCGCTGACTTCCTCAGAATGATGGATATCGAACATGAATTTGCATGAAACTATCACGACTGACCTGCACGGCCTGATCGAAGAAATCAGCGCAGATATCATAACCCCGGCCTCGTTGGCTCTGGCACTGCAAGCACGGTACGGCGAAGAACTCGACCCGCGCATTCAGTACCTCAGCTTTGAACACCTCAAGGCCATGGCGCGCAAGTTGCTGGGTCGCCGGTTCGATGCTGAAAGCGACGAAGCCGAGGCCACCCAAGGTGAACTGTTCTCGGGCCACTTGCAGCGCCGGTATCCTCTCCCTCCCGTGCCGGGACAGGAGGCCGCGTACAAGGCACTTGAGGCGCTTTCGCCCGATGAAATCCGCTGGAACGTCAAGACGCTTCGCAAGAGCGGTCAGGCGCGCCTTATGCACGCGGATGCCTTGGAGGCGTGGGGCCAAACCCACGCGGCGGCATGACCCCGAATAACTCCCCCACCTCGTTCCGCGAGGCAACTACCCCGGCGCCTAGTGCGCTGGGGGCTTCTCTTGACGCAGCCGAGGCACTCGCAAACGCGGTGATCGGCCTGCTGGTAAGCTGGGCCGCGACCCATTTTGTTCTGGGCTATTCCGCGACCGCCAGCCTCGCCGTTACCGCCATGTTTTTCACCCTGTCATTCACCCGCGCTTGGGTGCTGCGGGTCACGTTCAGGAGGCTTGCCGCATGACCTACGTTCGCAAGGAAGTAATCGGCGACTGCGTTCTGTATCAGGGCGATTGCCTCGAAGTGATGCCGACGCTGGGGGCAGTGGACGCCGTGGTGACGGACCCGCCGTATGGGATCGGCATTACCAAGTCCAGCCGTCTTGCCAAATCACGCGGCCTCGGCGGCAAAACTTGGGACGACGTGCCTGCTGATCTCACCTCTCTTCCAAAAGTTCCATCAATCGTTTGGGGTGGGAATTATTTCGACCTCCCCCCAACGCGAGCGCCCTTGGTTTGGGATAAAAACAACGCCGGGAGAGACTTTGCCGATTTCGAGATGGCGTGGACCAATTTGGATATGGTCGCGCGCCGGATTGTTTTCCGGCCAATGAATATGGATGGCGGCAAGCAGCACCCAACACAAAAGCCAATCGCCGTGATGGAGTGGTGCCTCGGCTTTCTACCCAACGCCGAAACCATCCTTGACCCCTTCATGGGCAGCGGCACCACCCTCGTGGCCTGCGCCAAGCTGGGCCGCAAGGGCATCGGGATCGAACTGGACCCTGACTATTTCGACATAGCCTGCAAGCGCGTCGAGGAAGCCTATCGCCAGCCCGACATGTTCGTGCCTGCGCCTGCGAAACTCAAGCAGGAGGCGTTCGATGTTTGACCGTCTGACCCTACCGTGGCCCCCTGCATCCCTGTCGCCCAACTCGCGCAAGGATCGCCGGAGAGGCACCAACGAGCGCGCTGCGTACAAGACCGCCTGCTGGGCCACCACCAAGGCCGCAAAGGTGCAGATTGCCGCTGACGCGCATCTGTCCATCACCTTCTGCGCACCAGACGCCCTTCGCCGCGACCTCGATAACATGCTGGCCTCGATCAAGTACGGGCTGGACGGCGTGGCGCTGGCGGCTGGCGTCGATGACTACGGATGGAGCCTGAGCATTCAGCGCGGCCCCATCACCAAGGGCGGGGAGGTTGTCATCCTCATTGGCCCGCCACCCACCACCAAGATCGAATACCGGGGCGAAATCAACTGATCCCGGAAACACCACGCAACCATAAACGGAGTTAGACAAATGAACTGGAAGGAAATTCACCGCCAACTCGTCATCCAGCGGATCGCTGCGTGGCGTAGCTGTCACCTGCCTCTCATGCGCGGGTACTACCGCAACGAGGTGCGCCGGGCAATCCGTTGGTATCGGGGGGCATGGGCATGAGTGGCCTGCACCGCGCCAAGGACGAAACCCGCCAGCAAGACGCCTTCGCGCTGCTGGTGTGTGGTGGCGTCGAGCGGCTGACCTACGCCTTGCAGCGTGGCGATGCCTTCACCGACCGCGCCCTACGCGACATGCAGGACTTGCAGCGCCGCTTGGGTGCCTTCTCTGACGCGCTGGATCGCCGTGTCGCCCTGCAAGCGGAGGTGATCGAGTGATGGACTGGCAAAAGGTATCCGCAGAACTTTCCAAGCCGCTGAACCCCGACGCAATCAAGCCGCCGCCGCAGGGCAAATTCGGTGAGTACGTTGATGGTCTGCACGTCATCCGCGAGGCCAACCGCATCTTTGGCTTTGACGGGTGGTCCTATGTCGTCACGCGCCTGGAGCAAGCCAGCGGCGGGGTTGTCACCTTGAACGGCAAGAACGGACCGTATGAGCAGTACCGCACGTCCTATCTCTGCTCTGTGCAAGTGACCGTCGATAGTGTCACCCGTGAAGGCACCGCGGTCGGGATCGGCAACGGCAAGCCCGAGAACATGGGCGACGTGATCGAAAGCGCGGTGAAAGAAGCCGAGACAGACGCGCTAAAACGCGCCCTGCGCACCTTCGGTAACACCTTCGGCCTTGCCCTCTACGAAAAGGACAAGGGCGCCCGTGAGGTCGGCTACAGCGCCTCTGAGCAAGAGATAGGCGCCGCTATCGACGCCATCGCCAAATGCGCCGATATGGCCGCTCTGGTGGCCTACTGGAAGGCACTCAACGCCAACGCCAAGCACGTTGCCTCTGAGGCCCGCGTGATTGCCGAAAAAGACAACCGCAAAGCTGAAATCGAACACAGGGAGGCCGCGTAATGGCTGGCAGCGTCAACAAGGTGATCCTCATCGGCAATCTGGGCCGCGACCCCGAGGTGCGGACATTCCAGAGCGGCAACAAGGTCTGCAACCTGCGGATCGCCACGTCCGAGACATGGAAGGACCGCGACACCGGGGAGCGCAAGGAACGCACCGAGTGGCACCAAGTGTCGATCTTCAACGACGGGCTTGTCCGCGTGGCCGAACAGTTTCTGCGCAAGGGGTCGAAGGTCTACATCGAAGGCCAGTTGCAGACCCGCAAGTGGCAGGACCAGCAAGGGCAGGACCGCTATTCTACCGAGGTGGTTCTGCAAGGCTTCGGATCGACGCTGACCATGCTTGACGGGCAGGGCGGCGGGCAGTCCAGCAACGACCAGCAGGGCGGCGGCGGGCGTCCCGGTAACGGGTTTGACGACGAGGTGCCGTTTGCCCCCGAGTGGCGCATCTGATGGCTACCCGCACCGTCATGGACGAAGGGCAGGTTGAGGCGCTGATGGCGTATCTTCGCAGCGCGCCAATGCCGTTCACCGTGACGGTCAACAAGGGCAAGCTGCGGTCTGCTGAACAAAACCGGCTCCAGCGCAAATGGGTGCTGGAGGTCGCTGAACAGCGGATGGACATGACGCCGGAGGAAGTGCGCGGCTACTGCAAGCTGCACTTCGGCGTCCCGATCCTGCGCCACCAGAACGAAGCGTGGCGGGTCAAGTACGACCAGATCGTCAAGCCGCTGCCATACGAGGCCAAGCTGTCACTGATGCAGGAGCCGTTCGACTTCGGCGTGACCCGGATCATGACCACCAAGCAGAAGGCCCAATACCTCGACGCCGTGCACGCACACTGGACGGCGCAGGGGATCATCCTGACCACACCGGAGGCAATGCAATGACGCCAAAAATGCAGAAACTTCTGATCTATATCGAGGCACGGCTGAAATCCAACGGCATCGCGCCGTCTTACGAAGAAATGAAAAACCACCTCGGCCTGAACAGCAAGAGCGGTATTTTCCGGCTGGTCAATTCACTTGAAGAGCGCGGCAAGATCAGGCGTTTGCCCGGTCGGGCGCGGGCCATCGTAATGGGCGGTGAGGTCATCGGAAAGCAACCGCCAACTTCTGAAATGGTCATGGCTGCGCGTGTGCGGGAAGTGGCGTCAAAGCTCGCTTCTCGGCAAATTTCTGGCGCGCTGGCGGCGGGTCAACTGCGGATCATCGTGGGTGACGCATGAACATCGGCAACCGCCCACCCCTCGGCCTGAAAGCGCCCAAGGAGCGGTACACGCCGCAGGAGGCGCGCTATTACGCATGGCTGCATGACCAAGGCCAATGCTGCCTGACCGGGCGCGCTGACATCGAACTGGCGCACACAGGCGGCCTGACCGAGGGCAAGGGCACAGGTCGCAAGGCGTGGCTCAAAACAGTCCTGCCAATCGCGAAGCCCCTGCACGTGCTGGAAGAGCGCAACAGGCGTCAATTCTGGGTCCAGGCGGGGCACCCCGATTACCTCGCATGGGCCGAGCGCCTCTTTGACATCTACGAAGCCAACTACAGCCCGTTGGCGCTGTTCCTCGACATGCAGGAGCAGGCCGACCGGGCATTCCTTACCACCGTTCTAAGAGCCGCGTAGGCGGCCAGAGGGGCACCGAGCAGTGAGCATCAAAGTAATGGCAAAAATTTGGGAAGCAGGCCCAGAGAAGCAGTCCGACAGGTTCGTCCTGTTGGCGCTGGCTGACTTTGCCAACGACGACGGAGAGTGCTGGCCGTCCATGCAGAGGCTGGCATCGAAAACCTGCATGACGGAGCGCGGCGCGCAGAAGATCGTGCGGCGGCTTGAGGCTGACGGATGGCTGACAATCGGGACCGGCGGCGGGCGGCATGGGTGCAATCAGTACACCATAAACCCCGAACCGCGTTCACCGTTTCAGGAGGTGGAAACCCCGAACGAGGTTCACCCCGAACGAGGTTCACCCCCGAATGTCGATGCAGAAACCCTGAACGAGAGTGCAGAAAACCCCGAACACGGTTCACCCGAACCGTCAAGAACCATCAAAGAACCGTCAGAAGAACCCCCTGTTGGTCCCCCGGCAGAGGACGAGCCCCCACCGAAGGCGCGACTGCCCGAGGCTTGGGTGCTGGACGACGCCGGGTGGGACTACGCCCGTTCACTGAAATTGAACGACACCGAAATTCAGGAGATAGCCGATGACTTTCACGCCTATTGGACAGACCGCCGGGACCGTGACAGCCGCAAGTCAGAACGCGGTTGGCGCCAATGCTGGAAAAACCGCGTCCGAGTTGTCGCGCCCCAATTCATCCGCAATCGCAACTTGGCTTTCTCAGCAGGAGCCGGTCGATATGGACAAGGCGGCGGTATTGCGGGCGTCGTCGCACGGCGTCGATCTGCGGGTCAAATATGAGGGCCGCTATCCGACTGACCGCCCTTCGTACACCGTGGCGGTCGGCTGTGAAATCCATGGCGACAACCGCGATGCCGCGCTGGCCGATTTGAAAAATTTCATGACGCCGCCTGAGCCGCGCTGGATCGAGGATTGGCTGGCGGAACTGTCGGTCATCACGGCGGGTCGGGGCAAGGATGGGGTCGAAGCTGAGTTGCTCATCAACGCCTACAGCGCCCGCCTGTCGCGCTACCCGGCTGACGTGGTGCGCTATGCCCTGACCCAGCGGACGTGGGGTTGGTTTCCTTCGTGGCATGAGCTGGAAAAGGTATGCGAGGCCAAGGCCAGCCCGCGCCGCCACATGATTGCTGCACTGTCCAGCCCTGCGCCCGATCCTGAACCCAAACGCCGCCCTCCGACAGCAGACGAACGCGCCCGCATTCAGTCGCTTGTCGATGAGATGTTCCCGCAGGTGTCCAAGCAGTGGCGCGATGCTGCGGTGGCCGAGGCCCTCAAAGGCAACTGCATCAAGGAGGGCGAGTGATGTACGACCGCCTGACCCCTCAAGAAATCACCAACATGGAGGCCGCGCGCGCCATGGCAAACGCAGGGCTATCCCGTCACCAGCGGATCATGGTTGAGGTCGCAGCCGAGCGCGACGTGACGATGGACGAGTTGCTTGGCCCGTGCCGCCTTCGCCGGATCGCCTGGGCGCGGCAAGACGCGATGCTGCGCCTTCGTCGCGAGGCTGACCTGACGCCCGCCGACATTGGCCGCATTTTCAACCGGGACCGCAGCACAGTCATGTTCGGTCTGGATCGCGCCGCAAAGCGGGAGGCCCAGCGATGACAGCGGCTGACCCCATACGCGTCAAGATTGCCAAGCTGATGGCGGATGGCCGCGAACGTACCGTGTCCGAGATTGCCGACCGCATCGGCACTGATGGCGCGACGATCCGCAACCACATGCGCGCGATGCAGATCATGGGCCTGCTGGACTGCGTGATGGTCTGCAAGGGCGTTCACGTATGGGTTTCGGCGGTCAAGCAACCGATGGGAGCGGCGTGATGACCAAGACAGACACAGCGACGGTGGAGGCGCTGGCGAGCGCTGATTGCGGAGGGCGAGGGATGAGCGCGTTTGGTGCCGGGCTAGTCTGCATCGGTCGCGTGCTGGCGAAATTTCACGAGAAACGGGTTTTAGCACGCAAGCGAGAACTGGCGGCTATCCGGGCGCAACTTCGCAACAGGTAACCCCCAAGCCCAGCGGGCGGTGGCTCAAAACACCCGCAGCCGGAGGGTCGGGCTTTCTTCCTGTCACCGACCTGATCCGGCAACCAACAACAACAGACGAGGGCAGCAGATGAAACACTACAAGGTCGGGGAGTCCGTCCCCCTCGATTACCCCCGAGGCATCACAGGCGCACCCATGCCGACCGCATGGTATGCCCTGCGGGTGCCGCCGCAGAAGGAACGGGCGGTTCGGGAGTTCCTCAAGCAGAAGGGCGTCCATGCCTGCTATCCCGAGCGTGGCAAGGTGGTGCAGATCAGAGGCAAGCGGCACGAGCGCAAGTTCCCGGTCATCACCCAGATCGTCTATGCCAAGTTCCGGCATCAACCACAGTGGGACGTGCTCAAGGCGCGCCGCATCATCACGGGGGTGTTCAGCTACGATGACAGGCCGATCCGCATTCCTGGCGACATCGTTCGTGCTGTGATGGGCCTTCCGACGCGCGCAGAGGAGCTGGAAGCGGCCCGTCAGGAGCTTCTCAGGGTTCGAGAGGGGGAGAGGGCCGAAATCGTCGAGGGGCCTCTCAGCGGCTTTCTGGTGGACGTGCGCAAGGTGCAGGACGGGCGGGTGTGGTTCGAAACGCTGACCGGCATCAAGGGCGAGGCCGCAACATCTGCCATGAAGCGGGCAAATGTGGTTGAATGAAGGGGGTGGATGTGCTAAGGATTGCGCATCCGGCGGGCACATAACCGCCGACGAGGAAAGACCCGTTGGCCGAACCGAGTTGAGGTCACAGCGGGTCAGGGAGCCTGAATGGTCCTAGAGGCTGCGGATAGAGGCGATAGGCCGAACGCCGCAGACGGTCGTGGATTGCCATGGCCGGTTTTTGATTCCGCCCACCCGGCGGCGCGAGGCAAGCGCGTTGCGGCACGGTCCGTCCCTTGCAAGTCCGGTGCACAGGGCGCGCTTGGCGGGAGCGTAACCCCGTCACACTATCCGCCCTCCGGTGGGTGTATCGTGGCGCTGACGAATGACGCGCCCATGACTGCGATGCACCTTCCCGAGCGCGGCAAGTGGTCAAAGGGTCATCGGGTATGATCCAGCATAGCGAACCAAAAGCCCAACAGGCGAGACGTAATGCCTAAGCAATGGCCGCGCTCACACCACCCCCATACCACATAGCGAGGGCCTGCCATGGTCAACTCACGCACATACGGTGCGACCGATGCTGCTGCGGTCACGCCCAACGACACCATCAACGACACCACCAAGCTGACAAGCCTCAAGGCCCCGGGCGATCCAAGTCCCGCTGGCCTGTACGTCGGTGTTTCCGGCAACGTAAAGGTGCGGCTGATTTCCGGCAACGACGCCACATTCGTTGGGCTGGCAGCCGGGGTCGTCCACCCGATCCAGTTCACGCACGTCTACGCGACGGGCACCACCGCAACCAGCATTCTGGCAGTCTACCAGTAACCACCACCCACCCTTTTCACTAAGGAGCCGCTTAGGCGGAATAGAAATCATGGCACGTCCAACGAAGTTCAGGGGCGAGTTCGTCAAGCAGGCCGAGAAGCTCTGTTTGCTCGGCGCAACGGACCAAGAGATAGCCGACTTTTTCGAGGTAGACGTAAGGACTGTCTATCGCTGGAAGGCGGATAACGACGAGTTTTGTCAGGCCCTAAAGGTGGGCAAGGAGGCGGCTGACGAGCGGGTAGAGCGAAGCCTGTACCAGCGCGCTATCGGGTACGAGCAAGATGAGGTGAAGATCTTCATGCCTGCCGGGTCGCCCAGCCCGATTTATGCGCCTTACCGCGCGAAGATTGCACCCGATACCACGGCGGCCATTTTCTGGCTCAAGAACAGGCGAACCGCTGATTGGCGCGACAAGCAGGAGATGGCGCACTCTGGAGATGTTGCCGTATCCGTTATCGAGCGGAAGATTGTCAAAGCTTCAAATTGAGACTGCCGAGGTATTCGAGCCGCTACTCGCCCCAGCACGATACAAGGGCGCACATGGCGGGCGCGGATCGGGCAAGTCTCATTTCTTCGCGGAGCTGCTGGTCGAGGATGCACTCGCGGCACCTGGGCAGATGGGTGAGGGGCTTCGCGGGCTGTGCTTTCGTGAGGTCCAGAAGTCTCTAAAGCAGTCGGCCAAGAAGCTGATCGAGTCCAAGCTGGTCAAGTTCCGGCTGGGCGAAGAAGACGGCTTCAAGGTCTACAACGACGTGATCAAGACCCCCGGCGACGGCCTGCTGATGTTCGAGGGGATGCAGGACCACACGGCGGAAAGCGTCAAATCATTCGAAGGCATCCACCGGGCGTGGGGCGAGGAGGCTCAGAGCATATCCTCGTTTTCCCTCACCCTGCTGCGCCCGACGATCCGGTGGGAAGACAAAAGCCGGGGGCTGATTTCCGAACTGTGGTTTGGCTGGAACCCAAGGCGCAAGGCCGACGCGGTCGATAAGCTGCTGAGGGGCGAGACAAGGCCGTCCAATTCCATCGTGGTGCAGGCCAACTGGCGTGACAACCCGTGGTTCCCGAGCGTTCTTGAGCAAGAGCGCCGCGACGACTTCGCTAACGCCCGCGACCAATATGGGCATGTCTGGGAGGGCGAATACGCCACGGCCTTCACAGGGGCCTATTTCGCAAGCCTCCTGTCACAGGCACGGGCAGATGGCCGGGTCGGTTTCGTCCCCGCCGATCCCCTGCTTGAGAAGCGCGCATATTGGGACATTGGCGGCACCGGGGCTAAGGCCGACGCCCGCGCAATCTGGATTGTCCAGTTCGTCGGAAAGGAAATCCGGGTTCTGGATTACCGCGAGACGGTCGGCCAGCCGCTGTCGGCTGACGTGGATTGGCTGCGCGAGAATGGATACGCGAAGATTGCCTGTGTTCTGCCGCATGACGGCGAGACGCACGACCGCGTGCACGACGTAAGCTATGAAAGCTACCTGACCAAGGCCGGGTTCCCGGTGACAGTCATTCCGAACCAAGGCAAGGGCGCCGCGATGAAGCGGGTCGAGGCTGCGCGCCGCATTCTGCCCGCCTGCCGGTTCAACGAAAGCACAACCGAAGCCGGGCTTGATGCCCTTGGCTGGTATCACGCGAAAAAGGACGAGCAGCGCGACGTTGACCTTGGACCGGACCACGACTGGTCCAGCCACGGCGCCGATGCCTTCGGGCTGATGGCGGTTGCGTATGAGGCCCACAGCGCCCCCCGGTCGTCCCCCCCCAAATACCGCGCCCGCAAGGTGGTCTGATGGATAAACAGAAAATGGCCAGCCACGTTGATGAGCTGGTCAAAACCTGCAAGGCGTACCTGGACGAGCAGTCCAAGGCCCGCCAGCAGGCCATGGACTATTACCGGGGCGAGGTGCCCGACCTGCCGGTGGAATCCGACGACAAGGGCGTACCGCTGTCGTCCACCGCTGTCAGCAACGACGTGCGGGCCATCGTTAAGAAGATCTTGCCGTCGATCCTGCGCACCATTTTAGGCAGCGATCAGGTGGTGGAGTACCAGCCGCAGACGCCGGAGGACGACGAGAGCGCCGCGCAGGCCAGCGACTACGTGAATTACGTGGTGATCCCCGAGTGTGACGCGGAGAAGGCCATTTACGACGCGATCCACGACGCGCTGCTGCTCAAGACCGGCATTCTCAAGTGGACGGCCTACAAGCGGTCGAAGGCCGTTGTGCAGGAGTACAGCGATCAGGGCGACGACGAGATTATCGGCCTGTTCGATGATCCGAAGATCGAGGTTCTGGAATACGAGGAAAGCGAAGAAACCAACCCCGACGTGCTGGCACTTGACCCGAACGCCCGGCGCCATTCATTCAAGCTGAAACGGATTGAGGAAACGACCGACATTCGCCTTGAAGGCGTGCCGCGCGGGTCGTTCCTGATTACGCCGGGTGCTGAGAGCATCGAGGACGCCGAGGTTGTGGGCGAGGAAATCGTAACCAGTCGGTCGGACCTTGTTTCGATGGGGTACGCCCGCAAGCTGGTGTGGATGCTGGCTGCGGTCGATTCCCGCGACATTGACGACGACGATCAGGCCCGCATGGGCGAGGACTGGACCAGCGATGAGGCCGAGAGCCAGCGCGCGCTTGAGGACGTGCGGGTTTACGAGGTCTACGCCAAGATCGACAGCGACGACGACGGCATTGCCGAGGTTCACCGCATTGTCTACGGCCACGAGGGCGGCGACGATCAGGACGGCGGCGAGAACACCACCAAGCACGTCATTCTGGGCCACGAGATTGTCACCGAGGCGCCGTATGCGTCCATCGTGGTGGAGCGTGACCCCTACCAGTTCGAGGGGCACAGCGTTTTTGAGGACATCAAGCCCATTCAGCGCGTGAAAACGGCGCTGTTGAGGGAGACGCTGGATAACCTGTACCGGCAGAATAGCCCTGTCGCGGCGGTTCAGTGGGACAACGTTATCAACCCCGATTCGATCATGGCACGCTCTGGTGAGCCGATTGCGGTCAAGGCAGGTCATAACGTCGATGACGTGGTGCAGTGGAGCGTTGTCCCCTTCGTGGCCGACAAGTCATACGCCATGCTGGCCTACATGGACGAGCAGGCCAAGGACCGCACCGGCATTACGGACGCAAGCGGCGGGCTTGACCCGACCATGATGCAGAACGTCAACAACGGCGTTGCTGCGATGGCCTCGGAAAGCGGGCTGGTGCAGGCGGATGCGATTGTGCGTTCGGTGGCCCGTGGCGGTCTGCGCAAGGCGTTCAAGGGCCTGTTGAAGCTGGTTATTGCCCATGCGGACCAGCCTCGCACCGTGCGCCTGCGCGGCCAGTGGGTGGATTACGACCCCCGGGCGTGGTCGGCAGACATGGACGTGATCGTGAACGTCGGCCTGGGCGGTGGCACCAAAGAGCGCGACATGACGATGCTGCAAGTCGTCTACAACCTGCAAAAAGAGGTGCTGATGAGCATCGGCGCCGACAACCCGTATGTGAAGCCCGACCAGCTGTACAACACGCTGTCGAAGATCACCGAAGTTGCCGGTTTCCCGAGCGCCGACCCGTTCTTTACCGAACCCGACATGCAGGAAGTCCAGAAGCGCATGGACGACGCGGCGAAAAAGCCCACGCCGGAACAGGAAAAACTGCAAGCGCAGATGCAGCTTGAGCAGATGAAGATGGATGCCAACCGCGACAAGGAAATGGCCCAGATGCAGGCCGACCTGACAGTGAAGCAGGCGGAAATCGAGGCAAAGACGCAGGAGAACCGCGAAAAGCTGGCCCTGCAACGTGAACAGGACGCCCAGAAAGAGCGGCTCGAACTCGCTAAGCTGGATCAGGAACACGACCTGAAAATGGCCGATATTCAGGCCCGACTGGCGATTGCAGAAGCCCAGCGACAAGACCGCCAGAACCAGCCGCAGCCGTCCAATGTCTGAGCATCGCGGCGAGGCCGAATACCTGCTGGGCAGCCAGCTTCTACAGATGATTTTCGCGAAGCTTGAGCAAGACGCGGTGGAAAGGTCCATCGCCGCCAAGCCTTCCGACGACGAAACACGCCGAACCTGCACGCAAGAGGTTCGCGCGATCAGAGCAGTGCAACGCCAGTTGAGAGTTCTCGCGGAGGACCAAACCAAGGCGAAGCCCCGCCCGGTGGTTTAAACCCCGGTCACCAGCGACAAGGATTGCTGAGACATGACGACACCCGAGAATGGTGGCGATTTGGAACCTGTTGTTCCTGAGCAAGCAGACGGCCCTGACCTCGAAGATCAGACCTATGACAACTTCGAAGATGCGCTGAAAGCACTCGGCAACGACGACGACCTGCCCGAAGAAGAAGAACCCGACCCCGAGGAAGAACCCGAATCCGACGATGAGCCGGAGGAGGAGGAAGGCCCCGAGGAAGAGGAATCCGACGCGGGCGATGCGATTGTGGAGCTACCGGACGGTGAAACCCTCACCCTGTCCGAGATTGCCGACCTCAAGGCCAACGGCCTGCGCGCGGCAGACTACACGCACAAAACGACTGAGGTTGCCCGGGAGAAGGAAGCCGTGCAGGCCCTGCGCTCCCAATACGAGCAGAACCTTCAGTACGTAGAAACCACGCAGCAGAACATCGCGAAGTTCGTTGAGGGGCTTATCCCCCCGGAGCCTTCCTTGGAGTTGGCGCAGACGAACCCCGCCGAATACACGCAGGCACGAGCCTTGCGGGAAGCGGCGATTGCTGAGCTGAACAAACTGGTGAGCATCGGCGACGACGTGAAGGGCCACAAGGCCACCGCGTCCGAGGCCGACATGAAGGCATACCGGGACAAAGAGACGGCGGCGCTGGTCAAGGCCATGCCGCACCTCAAAGACCCGGTGAAGAAACACGCCTTCGACGAAGCGGTGAGCAAGACAGCCGAGGAGTTCGGATTCTCCCCCGAGGAAATCGGCGCGACCGCAGATCACCGGATTCTGCAACTGGTCCACTACGCCCGCATGGGCAAGCGGTCCGAGCAGAACCGGAACAACGCTAAACGGCGCGTGCAAACCCCCACGAAGGGCAAGCCCAAGCCAGCGGCGGCACCAGCGAAAACAGCACAGAACCGGGATGCGATGCGGCGATTGTCCAAATCTGACTCCCTCGAAAACGGCCTGGCTGTCGATTTCGATTGAGTCTTAGCCTTCTGAGGTAAAATCATGGCTAAGATCACAAACACTTTCGTGAGCACCGATGCTGTCGGTAACCGCGAAGAACTGGCGAACGTGGTGGACCGCGTTCAGCTTGACAAGACCCCCCTCTATTCGATGATTTCCAAAGGGTCGGCGTCATCGACGTACCCGGAATGGGAACGCGACGAAATCGAGGCCCCCGGCGAGAACATCCAGCCGGAAGGCAACGAATATGACTTCGACAGCATTCAGCCTGCCGAGCGTATGGGGAACCCCACGCAGATCTTCACGCGCACGTTCATCATGTCCAAGACCCAGGACGCGGTGAGCAACGCGGGCAAGGCGGAGCAGTTCAAGAAGCACAAGCTATATCGTGGCCTTGAAATCCGCCGCGACGTGGAATGGGCGATGCTGCAAAACAACGCTTCGGTGCGCGGTGAAACCCGTGAGCTGGGCGGCCTGCCGACGTGGATCACCTCCAACGTCAGCCGTGGTTCGGGCGGTTCCAACGGCGGTTTCAACTCGGGCACTGGCCTGACGGTTGCGGCCACAAACGGCACCCAGCGTGCATGGACCAAAACCCTGACCGACGACCTGATGCAGACCGCGTATGGGAATGGCGCTTCGATCGATACGATCATGTGCTCGCTCTATAACAAGCGGGTGTTCACCACGTTCCAGTCGGCCAGCAACGTTGCGCAGTTCCAGATGAACGTGAGCAAGACCGGCGGCGACACTGTCAAGTCGAACGCCGTGATCTACGCGGGCGACTTTGGCACCGTCTCGGTTGTTCCCAACTACATCATGAGCATGTCGGCATCGATGGCGCGTGACGTGTACTTCCTCGATACCTCCAAGCTGTCCTTCAAGTGGCTGCGGAAGATCCAGGAAGACAAGGACCTTGCCAAGACCGGCGACAGCAAGAAGCACGCGCTGGTGGGCGAGGGCACGCTTGCCGTCACCAACGAAAAGGGCTTGGGCGTCATTGCTGACACTTACGGCCTGACGGCTTCGACCTAAGCCAATCGGCGGGGGCTTCGGCCCCCGTCTTCGCACCCACCCGAGGTATTCCCCATGACCAAAGACGACCTGATCGCGCTTGCGCGAGAAAACGACGTGAAGATCGACACCACGCAGAAGAAGGCCGAGATCGCGCAAGTGCTGATTGACGCCGGGTATCTGGAAGCCATCGACGATGACGAGGGGCCGAAAACCACACCGCTCCTGCTGATCCGCGATGCCTGGGACCACAATGGAGACCGCCAGCCCGCCGGTTCGGTAGCCGATTTCGAGATCCAGACCGCCAAAGACCTCATCAAGGCAGGCGCAGCCGAGCGGGCCGATCCGCTGCCGGGCGACGAGTAAGCCGCAATGGCGCGTTTCCGCGATGAAAACGGGTGGGAGTTGTTCGACCACAACCCCCTCACCGGCAGCACGACGTGGTGCTATTTCGACGGGCAAAAGACCATCTATCGCACCGATCACGACGCGGAACAGATCATCAAGGGCAACAAGGCCGCGCAGGCCGAGTTTGCAGGCAGGAAGGCAGCCGAGGGGCTGGGCGATCCGGTCGCCTCTGTGCCCCTGAACCTGTATTACGAGCAGCTTGCCGAGGCCCAGACGCAGGGCGACCAACGGTTCATGCAGAAGTGGCTGAATGACAGCGACAACGCGGCATGGCGGATGAAGGGGGGCCGGGTATGAACTACGCCGAACTGGTCGCAGAACTCGCCAACCGGACGAAGTTTCAGGGCTTCACGCTGCGCGCGGCGCAGTACGTCACGCAGGCCGAAACCGAGTTGATGCAGCACTTTCGCCCATTTGAGTACGAGCCGATCACGACCATCACCGGGGGCAGCAACAACTGGCTGCTGCTGAACCACCCGGAAATCTACATCGCGGCGGTTCTGAAGCAGTTCTACCTCGAACAGCTTGACGGCGAGAAGGCGGCAAGTGCGGCCCAATACCTGCAATCGCTGGTGGATCGAAAGAAGATTGCCGATCGCACGCTGCGCTATAGCGGTGAGCGGCCCGCTATTCCGGGTGACCATCCATGAGCATTGGTGACATTCTCCCCGGCATCTTGGCGGAATGCGGGCTTGACGTTCTGGCGCCGGATATTTCGTCCAGCGACTTCCAGATGCGCCAAATTCGCGCCCTGATCGACGCGGCAGGCAAGGACATCAGCACCCGGGCGCAATGGGCTGGGTCGCTGAATTACGACACGATCCCGGCGTCCGCGACAGCCTACGCGCTGCCGGGCGACTTTCAGGAAATGGCAAACGGCGGGGCAATCCTGCAAGTCACCAGCGGCCTTCCAATCCGGCCCATCACGGACACGACCGTTTGGCAGTTTTTGGTGTCGAACCCGTCCGACGCGCTTTATTACCACATCTTTCAAAACGGCGTGCTGTTTTCGTCGGAAATCCCGGCAGGCGGCGCGACGTTCTATTACGTCAGCAAGAACTGGCTGGGCAACAAGGCGGCTGTGACCGACAACGCCGACCAGCCCGTGTTTTCCGAAGACCTGCTGGCCCGTGGTGTCGTGTGGCGCTGGCGTCGTCAGAAGGGGCTGGACTACGAAGACCTCATGGCCGAATTTGAATCCGATCTTGATGCGGCCATTCTCGCGGATCGCGGCGCATGATACTGACCAAGCCGCGCAACACGATCGATGTGCGCAAATCCCGGGTGCAGGGCGGGGGGCGAAAGCCGCCGACAGCCGCCCCGGCCAGCAATGCGCAAACACTGACGCTTGCGGCACCCACACGCGGCCTGCTGGAGGGCGCGGCACTGTCCGAGCAGGACGGGCTGATCCGCGCCACCAACGTGTTCCCGACCACGCGGGGCGTGCGGGTGCGGGGTGGTTCGTACAAGGTGGCGACCATCGGCGACCCGGTGGTGAGCGCGTTTGTCTTCCGGTCGGCCAGCACTGAAAAGCTGTTCGCGGCCTCAGACACGGATATTTACGATGTGTCGGCGCTGAACCCGGCCTCTGTGCCGACTGCCGACGTGACCGGCCAGACCTCGGGCCTCTACAGCGTGGCGATGATGGGGGCGGCAACCACGCAGTACCTCTACGCGGTGAACGGTGACGACGAGGCGCAACTCTACGACGGCTCAAGCTGGACCGCGATCAACGGGGCATCTTCCCCGGCCATTACCGGCGTCACAACGTCCGACCTGCGATATGTCTGGCTGCACAAGAACCGCCTGTGGTTCATCGAGAAGGGCACCCGAACCGCATGGTATCTGCCGGTTGACAGCATCGGCGGCGCGGCGGCCGATTTCTCGCTCGATGGCGTGTTCAAGCTGGGCGGCAACCTGCTGTTCGGGGCCACATGGTCGCAGGACAGCGGCGACGGCATGGACGACCGCGTGGTTTTCGTGTCAGATCAGGGCGAGGTGGCGGTGTACGCGGGCACGAACCCGGCATCGGCTGCGGAATGGGCGATTGTCGGGGTGTACAAGATGCCCCCGCCGCTCGGGCAGGACGCGCATATCAAGGCGGGCGGCGACCTGATTTTCGCCACCGAGGGCGGGTTGATCCCCTTGTCCGCTGTCATGGCAAAAGACCCTGGCATTCTGGAGTTGTCGGCAATCAGCCGCCCGATTCAGCCAAGCTGGTCGGCGCAGATGCGGGCATACCAGCCAGCCACCCCGTGGCAGGTGGTGAAGTGGCCGCGCGAGGAAATGGTGGCTGTTATCATGCCGACTTCGCAGTCCGAGCTGTTCGTGGTCAACTCCGCGACTGGCGGGTGGGGCAAATACACCGGCTGGGATGCGCAATGCGCCACGATCTTCGGGCGACAGTTGTATTTCGGGGCAACGGACGGATTTATCTACCAGTGCGAACGGGGCGGCAGCGACGACGGCGCGCCCTACACCGCAAGCTGGGCCTATTCGCCGCAATACCTCGGCGTCGGGGCTGTGACAAAGGTGGTGAACGGCCTTCGCGCGACTTTCGCAGCCGTCAACGAATTCACCCCGCAGCTTTCGATGAGCACCAACTATATCGTGGACTTCCCCGCTGTGCCCGACGCTGCTGACGACCCCGTTGCGGCAAGCGCGGTATGGGATGTGGGCCTGTGGGACGTGGCGACGTGGGATAGCGCCAGCCTAAGCCCCGTGGAGGCCCCTGTAACGACCACAGGCTGGGTATCTCAGGGCAAGGTGGGGGAAACCATCATCCCGCAATTCCAGATCACCAGCGACAGCGAAAACCGCCCGAACATCGAGTTTCTGAGTGCCGATGTGCTGTTTGAAACCGGGGCGCCGGTCGGGTGATCCAACCAGTTTATGGGCGCTCACCCGAGGTTGCCGCTTTCGTGGCCGGGTTGATCCCTGGATGTGAACGCGGCTTTGGCGAGTGCGTGGCAATCGGCTTTGAGCGGGACGGCCAGTTGGTGGCCGGTGTCGTCTATCACAACTGGAACCCGCCCGGAGCGGTAATCGAACTGTCCAGCGCGGCGCTTGACCGGGCTTGGACGAACAAGAGCGTGATTCAGACTATCTACGGCTACCCCTTCGATCAGATCGGGTGCCAGATGGTGGTTTCCCGAACATCAGAACACAACGCCCCGGTGCGCCGTATCTGGAAGGCCCTCGGGGGCACGGAAATCGTACTGCCCCGGATGCGCGGGCGGGACGAGGACGAAATCGTGACCTGCCTGACCGTTGAGGCGTGGCGCAGCGGAAAATTTGGAAGGATTCAGCATGGGTAAATCATCCGCACCTGCGGCGCCTGATCCGCGTCAAACCAGCGCGGCCCAGACCGGCACAAGCGTGGCAACGGCACTGGCGAACAACGCTTTGGGCAACGTGAACCGTGTCGGCGCCGATGGATCGACGCTGACGTATGACCAGACGGGCACGTACAGCTTCACCGATCCCTACACCGAACAGACTTACAAGCTGCCGACCTACACGGCGACGGAAAAGCTGTCCGATGCTGCCCAGCAGATTTACGACACGAACCAAGCCACCCAGCAGAACCTGTCGGACATTGGCAACCAGCAGTCGGGCTTTCTCAAGGACTACATGTCCGAGCCGTGGCAGGCCGATACGAGCGAGATTGAAAGCCGCCTGTTTGACCTCGGGTCGCGCACGCTGGATCCACGTTTTGAGCGCCAGCGGGACGACCTTGAGACGCGCCTGAGCAATCAGGGCATCAAGCTGGGGTCGGCAGCCTATGACCGCGCCCTGTCTGAAATGCGGTCCAGCCAGGATGCAGCATATAGTGACCTTGCGCTGCGGGGCCGGGGGCAGGCATTCCAGGAGCTGCAAGCCCAGCGAAACCAGCCGATCAACGAGATTTCAGCGCTGCTGTCGGGGTCGCAAGTGTCCATGCCGGGATACAACGTGAACCAGTCGGCGCAAATCCCGACGACCGACAACGCCGGGCTTATTAACCAGAATTACCAGCAGCAGCTTGCCGCGTGGCAGCAGGACAACGCGTTGCGCGGTGGCGCCCTCGGTGGGCTGTTCCAGCTTGGCGGCACTCTCGGTGGCGCAGCTATCATGTCCGACCGGCGCACCAAGACCGATATCAAGAAGGTCGGCAAGACCGACGACGGGGATGCCGTGTATACTTACAGGTATAAGACCGGTGGCCCGATCCAGATGGGTCTGATCGCCCAAGAGGTTGAGAAGAAAAAGCCCGAGGCGGTCGAGGAAATCGGCGGCATCAAGCACGTCAACTACGGTATTGCATTGGGGCGCTGACATGGCACTTTCATTCGCCTTTGGTGGTAGCGAAGGCACCACATACGACGACCTGAAACGCCGCCAGTCGATTGCGCAGGCGCTTTGGGCGCGCGGCGGGCAGGGCACCCCCAAGACGGCGATGGAGGGGCTGAACAGCGCTGCGCAGTCAATCACCGGGGCGCTGCTGGCAAAGAAGCTGGGGCGGCAGATCAAGGGCGAGCAGGACAAGTTCGGGCTGCTGTTCAACGGCGCGCTTGGCGGTTTCGGCGGGCAGCCTATGGAAGCCCCGATGCAGCCCCAGAGTGCAATGGACCGCGCCTATCCCGTGGGCCAGACCGGGGCGCCGCAGAGCAACACCGAGACTGTCGGCGGCAAGGCCTATGACATGGGCACACCGAACGACATGGGGGCATTCATCCGCGACGGGCTGGTGAAGCGCGGCCTTCCCGAGCATGTGGCCGACGGCTTCGTGATGAATTTCAAGGACGAAAGCGGGCTGAATCCCGGCATCAACGAGCAGAACCCGATTGTTCCGGGGTCGCGCGGCGGCTTCGGGTTGGCGCAATGGACCGGGCCGCGCCGGAAGGCGTTGGAAGCCTTCGCTGCCCAACGTGGCGTGCCGGTGGACGATCCGAACATGCAGATGGATTTCCTTGTGCAGGAATTGCAGGGGCCAGAAGCCCGAGCGGCGCAGCGGATCATGGCATCGCAAGACGCCGGATCGGCGGCGCAGGCCATTGTGAACGACTTTCTGCGCCCAGCCGAGCAGCACCGGACAGCGCGGGCCGCGAAATACGGCCAAAGCGGCGGCATGAGCACGCCCATGTTGCTGTCTATGGCATCCGATCCCCGGGCCAGCGATGCACAGCGCGGCGTGCTGCAAATGCTCCTGCAACAGCAGATGCAGGCGAATGACCCCCTGCGGCAGATGCAGATGCAGAAGATGCAGGCCGAAATTGACGGCATCGGGAAAATGACCCCGTACCAGCAGGCGCAAGTGGACATGGCGCAGCAGCGCCTGAACCAGCCACCCGAGCCAACCGCCGATCAGCGCAATTACCAATTCTATGCCCGGCAGGCGCAGGAAGCAGGCCAGACGCCGCTTTCGTTCAACGACTGGAACCTGCAAAGCCGCAAGGCCGGGGCAACGACTGTCAACGTGGGTGGCGACACGGGGCCGCAATCGCAGATCGGCACCATTCCGCAGGGCTATGCTGCTGTGCCTGACCCGACTTCCCCGGCAGGCTATCGCATGGCCGCAATCCCCGGCGGACCAGAGGACAGCACCAAGAAGGACGAGCAGCAGGCCAACAACCGCGAAACGTCCACCAGCATTATCACCACCGCAGCCCAGCGGGCGCGGCAGGCGGCAGAACAGCGCATGGTAGGCGGCTTGGCCGGTTCGGTGGCGGCGTGGAACCCGAGTTCGCTCAATGCAGAGGTGTACCGGCAGGTCGAGGTTATGACCGCCAACGCCAAGATTGAGAACCTGAACGCCATGCGGGCCGCAAGCCCGACAGGCGGCGCCCTTGGCAGCGTGACCGATAAGGAAAGCGCGATACTGGCCGACAAGTCCGGTGCGCTGGACCCGGCAAGCCCTAATTTCCTGCGTGATTTGGCGGATTACGAACGCACGCTGTTGCGGATTGTTCACGGTAACGACGCGGGCGACCGAATTTTTGAGGCAACCCGAAATCAAGGCGGGCCAGACTTTTCCACCATGTCCAAGGCTGACATCGGGCAGGTGGACATTGGCAGCCTGAATGACGCGCAGATGGACGCCTTGGAAGCCCGGATGAAGGAGCTTGGCCTATGACGCCGGAAGAACGCCGCGCAGACCTTCGCCGCAGGCAGCTGGCAGCCCGTATTCGGGCTTCTGACCCCCAAGGCGGGGTGAGTACCAACTCGCAGGCTGTTGACGAATTTAAGCAAAAGACGCGGGCGATGTTCGCAGGGGCGCAGAACGGTGCCACGATGGGCTTTGTGGACGAGGGCTTGGGCGCACTGTCGGCGGCGTTGGGCGCCGTTCCCCGGGAAGATGGCGGCACCGATGTGTTCGATTACTCGGGCAGCTTTTCGGACCGCTATGCAGCCAACCGCGACCGGGTGCGCGCAGACCATCAGCGCCGCCAACAGGCCGAACCGACCATGTACACGGCAGGCCAGGTGGCCGGGGCAACCGTTCCGGCACTTGCAGCCGCACCGCTGGCGACCGGCGCAACTCCCATGGGCACGTTTGCGCGGTCTGTGGGCCTTGGCGGTGCTGAGGGTGCTTTGCACGGGGCTGGCAACGGCGAGGGGATGGCAGATCGCGCGACAGGGGCTTTGCAGAACGCCTTTCTTGGTTCGCTTGCCGGTGGTGCAGCCCCGGCTGCGATAGGGTCCGTGAACAAGCTTTGGCGCATGACTAGCGATCCAGCGTTTGGCGCGCTGAATATCGGCAACACAGCCCGCGCCAACCGTTCAATTGCTGACACGGTGCGCAAGTCGGGCAAAAGCCTCGATGATATAGCGCAGGATGTCGCAGAAGCCGCCGCACAGGGCCAACCCGAGTTTCGCGCAATGGATGCCATGGGCATCACAGGTCAGCGCCGTGCAAGCGGTCTGGCGCGCGGTGGTGGGGATGCAGGCGACGAGATCGCCGAATACCTGGCCCAGCGACAGCTTGACCAGGGCGACCGGGTGGCTGGGTTCGTTGATGAGGGCTTTGGCCTGAACGGATCGAGCGCGGCAAAGACCCGCGACAGCCTGACCCAATCCCGCGACGCAACCGCGGACCAAGCCTATGCGGCAGCCCGGGGCAACTCGGCGCCTGTGGACGTGCGGGACGCCGTGGGCATCATCGACGCGCGGATCGGCGGAATGCAGGGCGTGGACATTGCAGGCGACAGCATCGACGGGCGCTTGCAGTCGTTTCGACGCCGTCTGGCAGCCAATGATACCCCCGAAGGCGTGGACAGTATCGAGTTGAGCGACTTCGATCGCGTGCTGGGCGTCAAGGAGGACGTGCAGGACGCCATAGGGGCCGCTGTACGTGCAGGACGTGGCAACGAGGCCCGAGAGCTGGGCAAGCTGGCCGACGCGCTGGACGGTGCTCTGGAGGACGCCAGCGACGGCTACAGGGTCGCAAATGACGGCTTCCGCGAAGCCAGCCGGGTCATCGACGCCGTGGATCAGGGCGCTGACATGATGCGCCCCGGACGGCGGGCGATTGACACCACGTCCGAGTTCGGCGCTATGACGCCCGCCCAGCAGAACGCAGCGCGGATCGGCTACGGCGACCGGGCGTTGGCGCAGATTGAAGCGAACCGCGCCCCCACGTCGAACAAGGCCCGACCGTTCCAAAGCACCAAGGCCCAGACCGAGGCCGACGCCATGGCGATTGACCCGCGCCTGTTCCGCGACCGCATGGCGCGCGAAACGACAATGTGGGAAACCCAGAACAAGGCGCTTGGCGGGTCGCGGACGGCTGACAACCTCGAAGATATGAACAACGCCGGGCAAATCGCGCAGCAGGCCACCGGCATCGGCGGTTCACTGGCGACTGGCAACGTCGGCCACGCCATCGCCAACACGGTTCAGGCCATTGCGCCCACGCTGACCGGCCAGAACGAAGCCACGCGGCTGTTAATGGCGCGGGCGCTCATGTCGCAAGACCCACGGCAGGCCATGGGCAAGGCCATTCAGACGCAGGGCACCGAACTGCTGCGGCGCCGGATGCTTGAGGCGTTGCTGAGGAATGCTGGCCGCAACCAAGCTGGTGGCATCTAGATCGGCAGCGCCCGGATCACGAAGAAGGCAAAGGCCAGCGGCACCAGAATGAACGGAAAGACCCAAATCGGCAGCTTGCCGAGGTCATTCTCTCTGTTGGCCGGGTGCTTGGACAGAAACACGAAGAAGAAGATGACGGATGCGGTGAACGCATTCCCGATCATCACCGCCGCAACAATCTGAATCCAGTACATGAAATCCATCCCGAGAGGATGGGGTTTTCCTGTGCGCTTTTCAATCCCCAAACATGAGGTGAGCAGATGCCGAGAAATGGCTCTGGGGTGTTTTCCAGTGCGCCCGGCACGGCGGCGGTCAGCAATGACCCGATTTCGTCGTCCAAATATAACGCCATGGTGGCGGATTTTGTTGCAGACGCCAACGCTGCAAGGCCGGTGGTTGCGGGCGGCACGGGGGCATCCTCGGCATCCGGCGCGCGCACGAACTTCGGGCTGGAAATCGGCACCAACGTTCAGGCGCAGAATGCCAACCTGTCCTCGTTGGCCGGGCTGACGCTGGCGGCGGATAAGGGGCTTATGTCCACGGGCGCCAACACGGTTGCCATGTTCGACCTCACGGCGGCGGGGCTGGCCTTGCTGGATGACGCCAACGCAGCCGCACAGCGCACCACGCTTGGATTGGGCGGGGCCGCGCTGGTGGACGTGATCGACGAGGACGATTTCGCAACAGACAGCGCCACGCGCCCACCTTCGCAGCAATCGACTGCGGCTTATGTCACCGCCCTGATTGAAAGCTACCGCCCGGCCATCGGCATTCTTGACGGCACCGGGACACCCTCATGGACGCGGCGCAAGGGCTTCGCGGCCTCGGTAACAAAGAATTCCACCGGCAATTATTCGGTCACCTTCACCAGCGCGCTGAACACGGCCAACTTCATCGTGCATCTGGACGTTGAGCGGGTCGGGACGGGCGACGAACGCCTGTTCGCCAACGTTATAAACAAGGCCACCACCGGCTTCGACATTGTGGTGCGCAATTTCAGCAACGTGCCAATCGACTACGCGGGCATCAACATCGTGGTGCATTGGCCGTGAGCTTCCTGACACTCAAGCGTGGCACGACGCTGAATCTGCCCTGCACCGAAACCAGCGTTGATCTGAGCGAGGTGGAAATCACCGCCGCTGTGCGCCTTGGCGGCTTTTACGAGGCCCTTACGGTTTCCAGCATCGTTCCCGGCGCGGGCACCTACCTGCTATCGGCTGACACCGCCAAATGGCCGCTTGGGTCGCTGGAATGCGACATCAAGTACAAGGCCTCGACCTACACGGTGCGCACCCCGACCTTCGAAATCATCCTTACCGGCGAGGTGACGAAATGACCACGACCGTCAGCACCCTGACTTTGCAAACCGGCGTTGTTGTTGGCCCGCAGGGACCGGCAGGGACGACCGATTACGAAGAACTGACCAACAAGCCCAGCACGTTCCCACCCTCCGCGCATGTGCACGATCGCTATGCCGGTTTCGACACGCGCGCCGATTTCGTGACGTGGAAGGCGACAGCCACGGGCCTGACCGATGGCCTGCGGGTGACGGCGGGAGGTCTCAACTTCGCCTATTCGACCGGCGCGCGGGTGCTGGCTGATCTGGACGATTGGTTGCCGCTGCCGCCGCTGAACGTCGAGCATTCCAAGACGAACTCGGCCCCGGGCACCACCGAAATGACAGCGGCCATGCACGAAATGGCGGCCTATGCGACCACGACCGGCGAAGACCTGCACATGGGTCCGAAGGTGTTCAAATTCGACAAGTCGGCATCCGGCAGTCTGGACGTGAACGGCTTCACCCTGCGCGGCGCTGGGTCAGGGCGCACGATCATTTCCAGCGATACCGACGACAGCGGAGAGGCCGTGAAAATTCGCGGCGCGGCTGGCCGGGTTCAGGGCGTGACAATCAAGGGCTATCCCTTCGTTCTGATCGCCTCGGGCACTGATCTGGCGTTCTGCGACAGCGAAATCGAATGCTCGGACAACGCCTCTAGCGATTGGGAAAGCGGCATCAAGATTGCTGACACCGCTGACGTTCAGGGCCTCTACATCGAGCGGAACCACATTCATCACGTTCTCTTGGGCGTGTTCTCGGCTAACAACTTTGGCAACGGCGGAAATAAGATCAAGGGCGCTCATATTCGCAACAACCTGTTTTCCAACACCCGGAAAACGGCGATTTCGATCAACAGCGACTTTGCCACCAGCGGGGCAACCCAGCCTTGGGAGGGCGTGTGGGTCGCGGGTAACTTCTTCTTCGAATACGCCGGGGAAACCAGTGACAGGGCCATCGCGGTCAGCTTCGATAACGCCGCCGATGTGCACATTCTGGACAACGTGACGGATGGTTACGGCGGGCTTGGCTCGGGCACAGGCGATGCGCAGGACTACGCCTTTCACCTCGAAAACCTTGGCAATCGTTGCATTGTCACGGGCAACGCGATCAAAAACGCGGTGCGCGGGATTGCGGTGTTCGGCGGGTCGGCTGAATGCATCATCGCGAACAACGCGCTGACCGGCACGCTCGGGCGCTCTGACGGCGACGACGTGAGCTTGTTCGCGGACCCGACCAAAGGCTTCACGGGCAATAACGGCATATACGTGGTGACCAACGCGGACGGCGTGGCCGACCGGATCACGATCCAAGGCAACATCGTGAAGGACTTCGGCGTGGGGCTGACCTGTGGCGGGCGTGAGCGGGCCAGCCTTGTGACCGGCAACATCGTGTCGCTGTGCGGTGTCGGCGTGGACGTTCACAACGGCACGGCCTCAGCAGATGTGCACACCAACGTGATCGACCAATGCAAATACGCCTATGGGTCGGTGAACTCCACGACCACGGCGGGCGTGGGCCGGAACTTCGTTAAATACTGCGGCGACCTGTTTCAGGTGTCCACGCTGTCGGGCGGGATTTTCGCAATTACCAACGCCAAGATTACCACGCGCGATATTGCTGTGACGGGCGGGGCAAACGACTATGTTGACCTGTTCACCACGCCGTCCATGATCGACTGCTCCGGTGGCCGGGTGACCGTGACAGCCGCAAAGGACGGCAGCGACCATTTGGGCAGCGCGGGCACGATCAGCCTGACCTACGACGGCACGACCGTGACGACCACGCGGGATTTCATAGCCCCCACGTCCTTCGTGGCAAACTCGGTCGGCCCCGCAGCCAGCAACCAGTTCCGCGACAACTCAGGGACATTCCAGGCGCGGTTGTTCACAGGCGGAACCAGCCCGACGAACGACGGCACGGCGACGGCTGTGTATGAGTTTGACGGCATGATCGTGTATCAGGCGTAAGCGTATGACGGCTCCCAAATACACCCCGCAAATCTCTCTGGGCAACATCATTCAGGTGGTTGTCCTGTTGCTAGCGCTATCGGGCGGCTGGTTCGTCATGCAAACGTCCGTGCAGAACAACACGGGCGTCCTGAAAGACCACGAAACCCGCCTGCGAGACCTTGAACGCACGACAAACACACAAGGTGCGGATTTCCGCGCGATCAAGGAAACGCTGTCTGAGGTGAAGGCGCAGCAGTTCGAAATGAACCGCTTGCTTCGCCAGATTGTCCAGCAGCAGGGCCGGTAACAGGCCACCCCTTAAAGAACATGCGCGGGCCGGGCTTGATACCGGCTCTGGTCTACTCCCTGTGGCTACCGCCGTCGCTCACCGCAGGTTTCTCGCTCGGTCGCTCACCCGGCATTTGCTTTCGCCGCCTAGGCTATTGCCGCGTGTCCTTCCACGCCGCCGCGCCCGCTCCCCATATCAAAAACCAGCCGAAAGGGCAAGCTATGCGCTTCCGCATGACAAGTGACGAATGGTCGGAATCCTTCGATCCCGGCGAGGGCTATTGCGCTGACGTTGAGTGCGAGGAAGCCGAGCGCCCCACCCATTACAACGTGCTTGGCCCTGATGGCCAGCCGATCCCGCTGCCGACCGTCCGGTTCGGCTTCTGGCCCAGCCGATAGGAGGGCAAGCTATGCGCCCCATCAATCGCGCGACCATCGACCTCATCAAAGAGTTCGAGGGGTTGCGGCTTCACACCTACACCGACGCGGCGGGCGTGCTGACCATCGGGTACGGCACCACGGCAGCGGCGGGGGTCGGCATCGTGCCCGTGCCCGGCATGACCATCACCGAGGCCGAGGCAGAATATTACCTCGAACAGGCGGTGCAGAAGTTTGCCGACCAGATCGACAACATGATTTCGGCGCCGATCAATTCCAACGAGTTCGGGGCGTTCGTCTCCCTGGCCTACAACATCGGGCCGGGGGCGTTCAGCCGGTCGTCTGCGCTGCGCCACTTCAACGAGGGCAACAAGGCCAAGGCGGCTGACGCGATCCTGCTGTGGAACAAGGCTGGCGGCAAGGTTCTGCGGGGCCTGCAACGTCGCCGGGCTGCCGAGCGTGCGCTGTTTCTGCGCCCCACGCCGGTCACCAATCCATCGACCGCGCCCAGCTTCTGGGCCGATCTGTTCAAGGCGCTGTTGGCGCTGTTTGGAGGCAAGAAATGACCAATCTCGCACCTTTCATCCGCATCGGCCTGCGCATCTTTGGCGGCTACCTGATTGGCCGGGGATACGCTGACGAAGGCGACCTGTGGATCTTCACCGATCCCGAGCTTGTCGGCGCGCTGGCGCTGATGGCGTCCGAGGGCTGGTATCTGCTGGCGAAGCGGTACGGGTGGTCGAAATGACCATCCCCTACACCCTCATAGCCGCCGCTATCGTCGTCCTGCTGGTGCTGCTGTGTGGCTTCTAGCCTCGCCCCTCGGT
>Ga0207882_1000098_pt1 | contig 46300 bp, 33 predicted proteins | sample MalvirmetaMSP103_FD_184228 | JGI IMG/M metagenome (GOLD analysis project Ga0207882, IMG submission 184228) | Marine viral communities from the Deep Pacific Ocean - MSP-103 (SPAdes) | ecosystem: Environmental > Aquatic > Marine > Oceanic | place: Pacific Ocean | collected 2011-05-15 | reverse complement strand
TCTATGACGGCAAGCTCGAGGCCACGAGCTTCGGGGATTTCGTCGAGCGGACCGGCCTTCGGCTTGAAAACCCCGATGGCGGACTGACCGACAATCTCCCCACGATCCAGCGCTGGCTCAACCGCATCCTCGCGCTGCCGATTGCGCTCCAGAACGCCATATTCGACGAATATCTCGGCCTCGTCGAAGCGCGGATCGAAGCCGCGCGCGAGGCCGGAACGCTTGATCAGGGTCTTGAGACCGTCAGGGTCGATCGCTTCCCGGTCCTTGCCGACGAACTCCTGCGCACCGACCCCGTGACCGGTGCCGAGACCCGTCTCGTCTCGCTCGAAGTAATGAGGCACCTTCGGCCTCTACGCTTGCAGCGCCTGGTGCGGATGCACGAGATCGGGACGCGGCATGCGATCCCTTTGCGCAATGCGCGCTCGGACAAGGTTGCGCTGTCGGTTCCTGCCCGGCGTCTCATTGCTGACGACGGCGCAGTGGTCGAACGCCGACGCTTGCTCCGGCCGCTCAAGTCCGCGAACTGGACACTTGAGGCACTCGGTGAAAGCCAGTGGGAAGAAGTAGGCGTCACTGCATTCACGAGGGCCTGGCGTGCTGAGGAAGAGGAAGCGGCCAAGTCACCGGTGACCGAGCGCGTCCATCTCGCCACCGGACTGCTGCTTCCGGTCTGGAAGCGCCTGCCCGGCGATCATGTCCGCGTCACCCGGCTCGTTGCCGAAGATGGTCAGTCGATCATCGGTCGCGAAGTGCTCGATATCGATCTCGCCGCGATCGCCGATACGTTTGGTCTTTCCGGTGTTAGCGGACCTTTGGCAGAGCAAGTCGGCGCCCTCGTCCTTGCAAGCGGAAAACCTCTGTGCCTCGCGAGCCACGATCCACTTACCGTGAAGCGCTCACTGGTCGGCGGCGAACAGCGCCTTGAACTGACCGGGTTCTCGCCCGATCGGCTCGACTGGTACAAGGGCAAAGGCTGTTTCACCGAGATCATCCGCTACCGCACGCGGCTGTTCGTCCCGGTGTCGAGAGCCTCATCGGTCCTCCCCACGCTTGCCGCCTGATCCCTCGGGCAGACCCCAATCTCAGAATGAGAGTGGAGGAAGCCCTTAGGGCTTGTGGGCCTCGTGATCCTCACCTGCGCCTTCATTCCATCAGGAGAACACCCATGATCCAGTCGATTCCCTTGAAGAAGCTCGTCCCGAGCCCGCGCAACGTTCGCAAGTCGAGCGACGTGCTGGCCGACCTCCAGCTACGGGCTGACATTGCTGCGCGCGGCTTGCTGCAGAACCTCGTCGTGCGCAAAGGAAAGCGCGGTAAGTTCGAGGTCGAGGCCGGCGGTCGCCGTCTCGCCGCGCTGCAGGCGCTGGCCGAAGAGGGCACCTTGCCCGAAAGCCATGAGGTCACCTGCCTCGCCATCGAAGGCGAGGAAAGCGAAGTGCGCGAAGCCAGCCTTGCCGAGAACTTCCAGCGTCTCGCGATGAACCCGGCCGACGAGGCGCAGGCTTTCGCCTCCATCATCGAGGCAGGAGCTACCACCGAAGACGTGGCGCGCCGCTTCGGCCTCACAGTCCGTTTCGTCGAAGGACGCCTGCGTCTGGCAAGCCTCGCACCCTGCGTTTTCGAAGCACTCGCCGAAGGCACGATCACGCTCGACATGGCCAAGGCCTATGGAGCGATTTCCGACGTCGAGCGCCAGGCGCATGTCTATGCCGAGCTTCAGGACGCCTGGTACCAGATCACGCCCGACACGATCCGCCGCATGGTGCTCGATGCCACGGTGCGCGGTTCAGATCCGCGAGCGGTTCTCGTCGGACGCGATGCCTATCTCAACGCAGGTGGCCGGATCGAGCGCGAACTGTTCGACGATGATGCCAGTGAAAGCTGGATCGATGTCACGTTGCTCGAGGACCTCGCGCATAAGGCCATGGACGAAGCCGCAGAAAAGACTGCGCTTGAATATGGCCTTGCCTGGGTTCGGCCGACGCTTGGTACCTATGTCAGCCACGACCTTGTTGAAGGTCTCGGTCGCTTGCCCTGCGAGCCTGCGCCGATGACCGAACAGGAAGCGCAGGAGCTCGGCGAGCTCGAGGCCGACTACGACCGCGTCGCCGCCGTGCTCGAAGACGAAGACAGCGACGAGGACGAGGTCGCCAAGGCCGAACAGGAACTCGTCGTCATCGACCGCGCCATGCGCGCGCTCAATGACCGGCCGCCGGTACTCGCCGACGAACTGAAATCCAAGGCTGGCGCCTTCCTCGTCCTCTCGCGCAATGGCGAGCCGACATTGGTTCCGCAGTACTACACCGAGACCGAAGTTATTGCTGACGAAGGCGTGGTCGAGGCCATTGAAGAGAGCGGTCCGGCTAAGCCCAAGGGGAGCTCGCTTTCCCAGCGCCTGCTCGACGAACTCGCAATGCAGCGCCGCGACATCCTGGCAATCCATCTCGCCAACGACCCGGCACTGGCGCTCGACTTCATGGTCTTCACCCTCGCCGATACCGATGGGCACGACTGGCGCGCCAAGAAAGCGTCGACCCTCGTTGGCTCGGTCGCGTCCGGGCCTGTCACCGGGTTCGAGGCCAAGGACGCACCGGCAAGTGCTGCTCTGGCCGAGTTCGCCGGCTCGCTCGATGAAAGCTGGCGCGCTGGGACAAGCGATGTCGAGCGGTTCGCCAGGTTCCGGGCGCTTTCCGACGAGGCGCGCTCGGCCTGGCTTGGCCACGTCATCTCGCGCACACTCGTTGCCAGTCTTGCCTGCCAAGGCGAGCGTTCGGTCCCGATGCATGAGGCGCTCGGCTCGCTGCTCGAAATCGAGACGGCGCATTGGTGGCGGCCAACGGCTGCGAACTACTTCGACCGCGTGGCCAAGGCCCGCACGCTCGAAGCGCTCGATGCCGCCGGTGGTCCGGAGCTGGTCAGTCGCTATGCTGCGTCGAAGAAGGCTGAACTGGCGAGCGCTGCCGAACGCATTTTCTCGGGCAACTTCATCGGCGAGGCGGATGCCAAGGAACGGGCGCAGGCCTGGGTGCCTTCGATCATGCGTTTCGCCGGTACTGAAGAAGTCGAATTGGCTGACCACGACGGAGACGGGGCGGTCAACGCTGAAGCAACTGATGAGATTGCCGAGCAGGCTGCCTGACCCCTCCTGACAGGTCCAGGTCACTCGGCAGGCGGTCCGTCGCTCTCGCGACGGGCCGCCTTTTCGTGTTCTTCCAGTGCGGCGTCCGAAACGATACTTCTGAAAGCGAGATTCCTAGTCCTGAGGAAGCGTGTCAGCAGTCGCCGACAAAGTTGTCGGTAGAAGTTGCAAATGGAAGCGCGGGAAGCGGCCGTCCATCCACACGTCGATTTATGCGTCTCCTTGGCCGCTTGCAGACTGGCAGGTTGCGATCGTCGACCGAGGCGTAGCGGGCATTTTTTTATGGCGTCGAATTCCGGGACTGTCTCCGTCGGACAGCGATATTGGCAAGGTGCTACCCCTGGGCTTGCGAAGACGAAGCGACAAGCATGCCGCCGCAGAAGAGACTTAGACCGCTTCGGCGGCCTAGAGTGCAATCTTGATCATCAGCCCCGCGATTGGCTGGTGTATCCAGTAGTCGCGGCACTCTCGCGCGGCGCCTTGGCGAAGCGCACGAGCGTAGAGGTCCACCTGACCTCCGAACGCGCTTAGCCGCTCGTCGTCCAAGGCCATCACCCCTGGGAAGCTCTTGTGATCGATTACGGCAAAGAATTCGCCGTCGTCTATCAGCAGGTCGATCCTGCCGGAGATGACCTGAAGGTTTTCCGCTGCGTACACGGGCCATTCCCGCATCTGGGCGGAGCCGCCGTAGCGCTGATCCAGAAATGCGTGCAGTCGGTCTGCGGCCTCGACCAGGTCGCCCGGCGCTAGCTGTGGCACGCTCCAACTGAGCAGCATGTCGCCGGCGAGGGCCAGTCGAGCCGGTTCTGGGCGGACGGGATCGTCGAAGGCAAAGAAGCGGTGGAAAGCCTCACCGACTGACTGCAGGTCAGGATCGCCAGTAAGGGGGATCCGTGGCCCCAGCTGCACGGTCTCTGCCACGCGAACCGTGCCGGAGAACGCATGGGCGCTCGGCTGCAGCCTGAGCGGGGGATGAAGGCCCTTGACCGCCGGCGGAGGTGCGAACTCCAGCGCTGGTTCCCTTGCCTCCGCGTCCAGCCTCGACGGAGGCGGTCGCAGCGCGAAGGTATGGCCGTTGATGGCTAGTGGATCGCTGGGTAACCTGATTAGGGGCTGTCCGTCATCCGTTGCCAATTCGTTTAACCATTCGTGCTTACCCGTCGACGTGAACGCCAGATGGTCGCGGGCACGCGTCATGCCGACGTAGAGCAGGCGGGTTCTCTCCAGCTTTTCCTCTTCAAGGGTCCGCTCGCCCTCAGGGCTGAGCGCGGCGGCCTGATCCAAGCCGACGTCCTTGGCTTGAGCGCCGTACGGCCAAGGCCAGTAGCGGAGCACCCGTCCGGCCAGTGGATCACGCCAGGCGGGCTTGTCGAGTTCCTCGGCGTAGACGCCGAAAGGGTTGCCCTTCGCCTCGTGCTCGAGTCCGGTCAGCACCACGATCGGCCACTCGAGCCCCTTCGAGCCATGGTAGGTGAGGAGATTGACCGCCTCGGGATGACGACTCTGGGGCTGCGCCGGCGCGTCGCGGGCCGCCAGCCATTCACACGCTCCGGCGAGGGTAGCGGCCTGGCGCTCCGACCGTTGCTCCTCCTGATAGCCGTCCAGGAGCGAACGCACGGCCTCAAGATTGGTGAGGCGCTGCTCCGCAAGTCCCCAGCGGGCGACGGTGCTCAGCATTCCTTCAACGTGGAGAACGCCGTCAAACATTTCCCCCGGGGTGAGCTGAGGCGCAAGCGATCGAAGGTCCTTCAACTCCTGCGTGAACGGGACGCAGGCTTCGAGCGCCTTCACGTTGTTCTGCTCGAAGGCGGCGCCTAGCCAGCCGTCGTCGTCACAGGAAAGTCGGGCAAGTTCGGCGAGCGCGAGGCTATCGGTCGGATCCGCAACCCAACGCAGCGCCGCCAAGGCGAGTTCCACCTCGGGCTGGTTGAGCAGCCCGCTCCGCTCGACTGCCACCCTTATGCCGCGCCGCGACAGTGCCGACGCGAGCTGGAGCACCTGGTCGTTCGAGCGGCAGAGAACCGCGACGTCACCGCCTCTTGCAGCTCGCGCCGGTCCGGTCTTCGGCTGGACTTGCCAGCCGGGGCCCTCAGCGAGGAGTCCGGCGATTTGGCTTGCCAGGTCCTCCGTGCGAAGGTCCTTGTTCGATCCGGCAAGCGTCCACACGGATAGCGGTGGGAGGTCACCGTCCGCGTCCGCGCGGTCGTAATCTGCGAAGGTGATCTCCTCTGTACGCATGCCGGTGCGGCGAAAGTTCGGCTCGAACGAGGCATTCACCAATGCGCCCAGAGCCGGCCGCATTCTGTAGGACTTGCGCAGGAATTCGAAGGTACCGCTAGTGTCAGTCGTGATCGCCTTGGCCGCAGCTTGGGTGAGCGCGGGGTCCGCATCGCGGAACCCGTAGATGGACTGCTTGGGATCGCCTACCCAGGCGTTCACCGGTGCGATGCTGGCGAGCGCCGAGAAGATTGCGATCTGAATTGGACTGGAGTCCTGATACTCGTCGACAAACACGGCGCTGATCAGCTCACCGAGACGGGCGTGGTTGGACGTATCGCGCAGAATCTCGAGGGTGAGCATTTCTTGGTCGACGAAGTCGACAAGTCCGCGCGCGTGCTTAAAGGCGGCGTAGTCGGCGAGGCACTGCGTCGCGCACTCAAACTGCATCTTGATGAAAGTCTCGACGTCGCTGCGCAGGCGCGGGTGGCGCGTGTGGGCGGCCGCCGCCGCGATCACGTCGGCGAATAGATCCGCGTCGGCTTTGGTCGCGCCCAACTTCGCGAGCCGCGCCCATTCGATCCACGGGAGGTACTCGCCCCGCCGCAGCCGCGCCGAAGCCGCTTCGACGCAGGGGATGTCCTTCTTGATTGTGCCCTGCTTTAAGGTGGCCCGCCGCGGCTCGATCGCCGCTAAGCAGTCGAAGACGGCATCCGTGAGCGCGGCGTCGAGCGTCTCGGCCGTCTCGCCTGGACCAGCCAGAGGCAGGAGCCGCGTCAGGCTCGCCACCGAGTGATCAGCCGAGGCGCTGAGGCGCTCCGGACCGATGCCGTTCGAACGGGCGAGGTCAACGATCCGGCGCAGATGGTCCTGCCAACCGTCGATCCGCCGACCGTGCATGAAGAATCCCTGCGCCTGCATGTCGAACCGCTCGGCGATTTGCTGCAGTGTCGGTGCGTAGCGCGACATTGCGGGTCCGATCGCTTGCGCGAAAACGCCCTTATGCCGATCCTCGTGGATGACTTCGGCGACGGGGGACCGGCCAAGCTCGAATGCGAATTCGGAAATGAGCGAACCGCAGACGCTGTTCACCGTGCCGATGCGCGCGGCGAGCATCGCGGCCGCGAGTTCGGGCCGGCCGCCTTTGATCAGCTGCGAGCGGATGCGACCAGCTAGTTCCGCCGCCGCTTTCTTGGTGAAGGTCGTGGCGAGCAGCCGGTCTGGTGCGAGTCCGGCGTCTACCGCGGACCTGATCCGCTCGACCAGTGTGTATGTCTTGCCGGTACCCGCGGATGCGATAATGGTGTCGACGCGGTTGTGAGTATTGCCGGTTATCTTGTTCATGCCAGCCCCCTCACGCGGCAGAGCGTCTGATAGTCGCACCACTTGCAATTGGCTTCGAGCACGATCGGAAGATCCGCGGGCAGGTGCTCCTCGTGCCCCTCCACGCCACACGCAACGAGTTGGCCCGCCTCGGCATGCTCAGCCAATTTGCGCCAGCTCTCGCGAACGGCAGCCCACGTGGCCGGGAAGCCGCGCGCGCCTTCCACGGCACGCCCGATGAGGCCGCCCTCCACCAGCGTCGCGAACTGACGTTGGTTGAGTAGAAAGTAGCCTGCGCGGTAGGTCTCGTCGCCAGCCGTCATGGCCCCGTAGGTGGCGAGTTGAACGGCGTTGCCCTGCTCCAGTTCCTCCCGGCGCCTCTTGTCGTTGCGGGTCCACTTCAGGTCGATGATTACATGCTGTCCGTTCTTATCGCGAGCGATCAGGTCGACCGCGCCACGCACCGACAGCACATTCTCGAAGGTGGCGCTGACCTGTTTCTCGGCCTCCTCGACGGTCAGTTCGTTGACGGCAAGCGTCCGCGCCAGCTCGGCCATCGCCGCAGGAAGTCGGGCGCGCGCTTCGGCCAGCTGGGCCGCGAGTTCCGGGAGCCGGAGCGGAGCAGCGATGTGATCGATGAGGTCGTCCAACAGTTCCCCGGCGCGATTCTTGGCAGCCTCGGCGGACGGAGGGTCACCGGGCACGAAGATTTCCTGCGCCAGTAAATGGGCGAGATTGCCAAGCAGTTGATTGGGATCGGGAATCGAGCGGACACGGCCGGGCCGCAGCCGTGCGACGTGTTTGAGTGCCCATTTGAGATGACAGCCGAGTCCGGCCTCGAATGAAGTGGCCGAATGGATCAAGCCCTCCAGCCGCTCCCGGTATCCGGCCGGGGCGTGCCAAACCGGTCGTGATTGGGGCAGCGGCGCCACCGGCACCGCTTCCCGTTGAAGCTCAGCGCCACCCAGCGTGATTGTGGGCGCGCCCAACGCATCTTCGATCCGGACGCACGAAGCGAGCTTCTCGGTAGCCGGTGCAAGGCGGTGCGCTAGGGGGTGGAGAGCCTCTTCGTCGCCGGAGTCGAGGCCCCCGGCGACGAAGAGCAGATTGCCCCGCGTATGTAGCACGGCTCGCTCCCAAGAGGCGCTCGCGGCTCGACCGGCGAGCCCGACGTCATCGACCGGGCAGCTCTGGTTCGCGAGTTCCTGCCGTTCTGCATCCGTCCAGGGCTGTCGCTGAAGACCCTCCTGCGTGGTCCGGAAGTTCCACCAGACCACCGCCTCCGCCGGTGCCCACACGCTTCCTGGTTGCGGCACGCACCGCCACCTCGCAGCTTCCGCCGCAGACGCCGGATTGTCATGACCGATGTCGAGCGCCTGATCGACTATACGCTCAACGAGCGTCCGCTGCAGAACTTCGCGTCCGAGCTTGATGAGTGCGGCGCGAACGTCGCTGGCGAGCGCTAACGTGGCCGAGTAGAGTTCATCGCCGTCGATCGCGTGCCGAGCGCCAGCCCAGGCGACGGTCCGATCGCATACGGCGAGCGCCGCGGCGAGTGGCATGCCTGCGCTGGGATCCGCCGGCTCAGGTTCGACCCATTCACGCCAGCGTTCCAGACGCGCGTGCGCCTTCTTGAGCATTATCGGATCACCGTTGGCGTCCGCCAGTTCCGCTTCGCCGATTTCAGCCCATGCCTCTCGCCACACGGTGCTACCGCGCCCCGGTGCCTCCTCGAGCGCGGCCGCAAGCCGTCGGGCCGCACGAGGCGCGATTGGCGACGTCGGGAAGGCGAGCAATTCCATCAGGGCGCGCGGATCGAAAGGCGTCCACGCAATTTTGAACGCGAGCAGAAGAATTTGGAGCGACCCGCGGTACGCCGAGGCGCGGCTGCGTCCCGCGCGCGGCTGGCCGGCAGCGCAGAGGCCGTGGTCGAGAAGGTGAGTATCGGCATTCTGAGCGATCAGCACCGTCTCGCAATCAGCACGCTCAGCGAACCACTGGCCCATCACCTCCGCTGCCAGCGCCGCGCTCGCAGAGGTCGCGATGGTCACCGACCCATCCGGCTCACCGTCTAGAGGGCCTGAACCGATCATCCAGCGCTGCAGGCGCCCTAACGCGGTGCTGCCTGGCGCCGCTGGAGCAAGTGGAACCTCCTCGACAACAACGCCGCACATTTCCAGTCGATCAAGAAGGCGCCGCCACCCTGCGGGATGAACGTCTCTCGGGTCGATCAGTCGAATCCGCCGGATTGGCAAGGCCGGTCGGGTGGCGAGGTCCTCCACCAGAGCACGCATCCGGTCGGCCAGGCCGGATGGCAGGACAGCTCCCGCCCCTTCAGCTGCTGCGAGGTCCGCGAGGCGCGGACTGGTCCAACTGGCGGCGTGATCCCAGCCGGCGTCGACCAGCTCGTCGCGCCATTGCAGCAACGTGCGAGCGGTCGCCCACCCGTCCACCTCGAGCGACTTGTTCCAGAAGCGGGACGGACCCTCCAATTTCTCCAGCGCAGCCTGGAAAGCGGCGATGCGCACTACGGTGGAAGTCGAAGGTGCGCCGAGACCACGAGCGGTTTCAAGTATCTCGACGAAGCCGTTGGGACCCACAACCGGCGCACCCAAGGCGGCCGAGCCGTTTCCGCCGTGGCCAGGCCAAGCTCCCGCGTCGGCTTGAAGCCCGAAAACGATGTCCATCCTGCCCGTCCTGCCTTCCATTATTTCCTGCACGCCTATCGACCCTAACCGAGCTGCTGGTGATGATATGCCTTCATCCAAGCTCGTCGAGAAGACCGCCAGTAATCGCGGGGTCTCGTCGCCAAATGATGGACTCTCCTCGAAGCAACTTGCGCGAGGCTCCCCAGAACTAATTTGAACTGGGCCGGTCCCAAGGCGCGTCTCGCTTCTGTCTGACGCCCATCCACTAGCGATGTGCCGAGAACATCCATATGCAATAAACCTTGATTAGGTGGCGACCAATTCGGCGATTTTGGCTGCGACTTCCGCCATCGACTCTTCGGCAGTGTTCAGCCCGGCTCGGGAAGCTAGGAGGAGGCTGACCTGCTCAAGCTCTTCATAGCTTGTTCCATGAACAACCGGGACAAGCCGTTCACGCCGGAGGAGCGCCGAAAGCTCTTTGTCTGCAACGCCTTCTGCCGGGAGACGCCGCAACATTGCTGGGGTCACCAAAACGATGCCGACACGCGAATTGACCAGACCTTTGTCGATCGCCCGCATCATTGGCACCCCGAGGCCAAGGTCCTTCTCGCTGAACCACACTCGGACACCGAGTGCTTCGAGCAGGTCATGCAGTTCTTTGGCGGAGCCCTGCCTGTCATCCCACGCATGACAAAGAAACACGTCTCGAAGGTCGGGCTGCGAGGCCGCTAGGTTCTCCACGTTTTGTCTAACTGGTGTGAGCGCCTGCACTTGTTCAGGTGTGTACCACACTGCCGAACCTGCTCCCGACCAGCGGGGTTTCGCAGTGCGGCTTGACCCGCCACCGCTACTCCGGCCGCCGCCACTGCTTCCCGACGAAGAGTAGGAAGGGGTGTGGGACGGAGTGAAAGAGGGCGGGGAATAGGACGAGTAAGATCTGAAGCCACGATAGCGGGGGCCGCACACAGGGCAGTCCGCTCCGCCGCCACGTGTATGCCCTCTTACTGGTGCCGTGCATCTAGCCATGTCTTTTCTTCTCCTTACTAGGCTTGCTTGGAAGTCCGCGCCGTCGGGGCTATCAGGTTGTGCACATCTCTGATCCTTGGTGCCGCGCCCTCGCCCGTGGCGAAGTCGGCAATCGCCAGCGGGGGCTTGCGGTCCCCGAGCCTGCCACCCATCCGCCGCACAAATTCTTGCGCTAGCCGCCCAAAATCAAATCGTAGATCCTTCGGCTTGCAGCATTCCGCATATCGCGCCGTCAGCGATCCGCAGCCGCAGAGTTCGTTGTCGTTGCATTGAACCAGACGATAGTAGGGATTCAGAACCTCGTTGGGCGGAGGCAGCGAATATTGTCTTCCCGGCCATCGACCTACGACCTGCAGGTGCAGGTGGCGAAGCGCCCACACCGTATAAAGATCGATCAGCGATGTCAGATCGCCACCCTCAGCCCAAGCACTATCGCCGGGCGAAAACGCACATATCGATCCATCTAAAAAATTTGTGTGCCGAGGCCCTATCCAAAGCGGGCCGCAGGGGTCATTCCAAAAGCCCCAAGCACGTGGCCCTGCTCCGAGCGCAAACGGCAGGGCGACCAGAAATGTGGCTCCGTAGTCTAGGCCCGACAAAACTGAGCTTTGGGTCTGGAGCCACATTCCGTCATCATCAGGGAACACGCGGGACGCAGGATATGCCTTTTCAAGGCTCGCTACCTGTGCTTCGTAGGCGGTCCGAAGCAGGCCGCCGCCGATCCGTGCGGAGGCACCGGCCTGCCGTGATCGACGGGGCGTCCCTTTCCGTCGGGCGGCCCCTTTCCGTGACCCGGCTGCGGGTCCTGTCGGTCTTTGTTGCTCATCGTCAGTTTCCTCGCCCAGCGCTGATGATGCGACATCGGACGTGCTGGGCATAACCACGCCGTTGTCGAACACGTGAGGGAAGACATGGCCGTCCAGTTGCCTGCCGATCTCGGTAAGCATTTCTCGGGACGATGGCTCCATGTCTCCTTCCTCCAATTAACGACGCTTCGCTCGCCTTCGCGGTTGGCCCGGCACAGCGCAGTGTCATGTCACTTGGCCTCGATCGCTTTGACGAGTCGTGCGATACAGACTATCTGTGACTGTATTTGAAACACCAGGCAAGTTTCTGTTGGTGTTGGGCACACAAAGTTGTGGGGTTATGCATGAGCCAGGATGGTGCGGAAACGATAGATGATCTGAAGCCGGTGTTGCGCCGCCGCCTTGAATTTATTGATTTCCGGCTTTTTTGGGATGGCCGGATCAATCGATCAGACCTGCGAGAGCACTTCAAAATCTCGGCGCAACAGGCGTCCAACGATCTCGAAAAGTTTGCTGAATTCGCTCCCCGCAGCATGACTTACGATCAGCATGCTAAGTCGTTCGTGCGTACAGAAACCTATGAACCAGTCTTCGTCGCCGGACAGGCGCATCGATATCTCCTTCAGCTGCAGGCACTGATGCTGGGATGGCTCGATAAGAACCACACATGGTTTGGAGCTGTTCCGGACATTGAGGTCGTGGAGCTTCGCCGGCGGACCGTGAGCGACGAACTGGTCATGCTGTTGACCACTGCGATCAACGAGCGTCGCCAGATAAAGGTCAAGTATTGGACGATGAGCGGCAAGCCTGCGACTGAGAGGGTGCTCGCGCCGCATTCACTCGCTTACGTAGCGGGCCGCTGGCACATCCGGGCTCACGATACGGGCAATGGTGATTTTCGCGATTTCAACCTTGGGCGGTTGGAGGACGTCGAACTCAGCGGTCACAGTACGATCGATCCGAACTTCGACTTCGAATGGAAGTCGATTGGGAGGCTGCGCCTGCGACCGAACCCCGAACTGCCGCCCGAAGAGCAGGAAGCGGTTAGGCGCGAATTCGCTTTCGAGGGCGAAGAGATGGAAAAGCCATGCCGATTGGCACTGCTTTTCTATCTTCGTTCAGAGTACCACCTCGCAGACGAAGGTGTCGACAAGCGCAAACGACACCTCGTGCTACTTAATAACGATGAACTTGAGGAGCTGAGGTTATCGGCGAGGCGCATGAGCGTTATGGCACTTCAAGGTGGTGTTGAGCCGCAATGAATTTGGCAGACTTACATGCGGTAGATTGGCGCGACCCGGTCATGGGGTTCGCTTTGTTTGGCAGCAGAGCTCGCGGTGATGAGGATGCCGATTCCGATTACGATATTCTTGTTTGGTCTCAGGGGGAGCAACCTTACACGGTTCGGCTGGGCATGCACGCGATGGCGGTCTATCCGTGCGACTATCTCCTGCGAAAGGCCGAGCAAGGAGATTTGTTCGCAAGCCATCTGGTTCATGAAGCCAAAGAGATCTGGGATCCGCATTTCCTCCTGAAAACATTGCAGGCGCGCTTTTCGCCCAAGCAGTCATACGGTCGGGAGATCGAATTGGCCGCGCAGATTGGAGAGTTTGTATTAAAATTCCATCATCGCATGCCGAGTGCTCTCATCAACCGAAGGATTGCGTGGGTCGTCCGCACAATCTTGATTGCTAGCGCGATGGATATTGGCGTGCCGGTCTTTTCAACGCGAGAGTTGATAAGCCTTCTTGACGCGCCGGACGCTGCTCAACTCATCGCCCTCAAGGACGATACGGAATTTCGTCCTGATGACTTGATCGGACTGCATTCATTTCTATCGCGCTGGACTGCGCCTTGGCAACAGGCCGCAAGCACGATTGAAGAGTTCCGGCAACTCTTTGAGGCAAGTGGAAACGATTTCGGACTACAGACCATTAAATCTTTACGGAATGTCACGGACGCCACAGATTATCGATGAGCAGCCGTGTCGATGCTAACCGACAGGCCGCAGGCCATCACGTCGCCAAATTCGATTACCCTGCCCTCCTTTCCTCAAATTAATCGTGTCGCGCCATCCCTTGCTATAATGAGAGCTTAGCCGATGACGTTTTTCTACTTCGCGTATGGCTCCAACATGTTGCCAGCTCGACTGCTTGGACGTTGCCCATCGGCGAAGGCTGTGGGGCTGGGCGTTGCGCGCGCATGGAGCCTCGAATTTTCTAGGCCGTGTTGACAAAAGGGGATTCCCAAACGCCCCATGTTCTGATTCAAGACTGCTTTTTGGGGAGCAGTCATGGGTCTTGGAGACTTGTCGGATGCGGAATGGGAACTGATCGGGCCGCTGCTGCCGCCTGAGCGTGGTCGCTGGGCGCGTCCAGCGGGCGATAACCGGCGATACCTCAATGGCATGCTTCACGTGCTGCGGACTGGCTGCCCCTGGCGCGACATGCACGAACGCTACGGCAAGTGGAACTCAGTCTATGTCCGGTTCCGGCGCTGGGCCGAACAAGGTGTCTGGGATGCCCTTCTGCAAACGCTGGTCGACCTAGGGCTGACCGACGACTGGCAGCACATGATCGACAGCACTTCCGTTCGCGGCCACGTCTCGGCAGCGGGCGGAAAAGGGGGGCTTGTGCGAATGCTCTTGGTCGATCACGCGGCGGCTTTACGAGCAAAATCCACGCCCGCTGCGACAATCAGGGACTGCCTCTCGGCTTCATCCTGACCGGCGGCGAGGCCTCCGATTACACCGCTGCCGAGCCGCTGATGGAAATCCCGGTGGCTACGCCCAAGGCGCTGCTGGCGGACAAGGGTTATGATGGCGACCGCTTCCGCGAAAGCTTGCTGATCAGGGGCATCCTGCCGATCATCCCGCCCCGCTCGAACCGCAAGGTGCCAGAGCACCCCGATTATCGCCGCTATCGGGACCGCAACCGCGTCGAGCGCATGTTCGGCAAGCTCAAGCAACAGCGCCGCATCGCCACCCGTTACGACAAGACCAGCCTATCCTTCGAGAGCTTCCTCAACCTCGCCGCCGCCCGCTTATGGCTGAAGTCTTTTCTCAACACGGCCTAGGCCACGCCGTCCACGAAATCGCTGCCAAATATCTTCAGCGCGTAATCGGTGTCGAAATATTCCCGCATTTCGATCACAAGCCGGTCCTGGAACTTGATGAGAAAGCTGTACGTGTTGCGATAGGGTCGGCCGTCGGGAAAAGCCATCTCGCCGACCGCTTCGATTGCCACCATGCTGCCCTCGGCAATGGCGGCGGTGAAGCGAATATCGCGTACCGAGAGGTGGCCTTCGGTGGCATCGGATATTTCCACGAGTCGCTCGAAGGACATGTAGCCCTGCCCCACGACCCACCAACGAATGTCAGGGTGGAGCATCGTTCTCGCTTCGTCGAAACGACTTTGCGACATCAGGGTCAGCAGTTTGCGAGCCTCGTCCTTGATGTCCTGCGTGGTGTCCTCCATGCCAACCTCCATTCAAGCCTCCACCGGATCGATCAAGTCGACCAAAGTCCAGATCTTGCCTTCGGCCAACCCGGCAAGCTCCCGTCCGCAAGAGGCGAGGATCTTGTGTGAGGTCGTGATATGCTGCGATCCGGCGTGCGCATCACGATAGACGCGCTGTATCGCGCCGTTGCGGAGCGCCTCACCTCCCGCCATGCGATAGGCCAGTTCGCATACATCCACCGCCGTCCAGGTGATGTGGTTCATCGCCAGGCGGATATGGGTCAGGTCCCGCGTAGATAGCTCGCGGCCTTGGGCAAGCGCGCTCTCGATATCTCGCCAGGTGTCGTACAGCCAGGCGCTGGCCGACCTGAGCTTGGCCTCGGCGTCGCCAAAATGCTCCCAGAATGCTTCACTCTCGCCGATCAGGCCCGCTCTTCCGCTGCGGGAGCGCGCGAATTGCGACAATTCGTCGAGCATCCTGCGACCCACGCCCGCTGCCCATGCCGAGTGTCCGATGGACAGAAGGGGGATTATGCCCATGGCAAAGAAGTCGGGTCGCCGATACGGTGCGGCCTCCCCGTACGAAAAGCCCATTTCCTGCGGGACGAATATCTCGTCGACCGAATAGTCGACGCTGCCCGTCGCGCGCAGCCCCAGCACGTCCCAATTGCCATGCGGCGTCACGTCGGAAATCGGAATGAACATCATCCGCATGGCCGGCGCGCCACCATAGCCCTGCATCGGCTTGTCCCCGTCCATTATTATGGTGCCGCACAGAACCCAGTCGGCGAGGTGAAGCCCACTTCCATAGCTCCACTTCCCGCTGACCCTATATCCGCCCTCGACCGGGATAGCCTGACCGCTCGGATTTCCGGAGCCGGCGAACAAATCGCCAGTATCGTTGCCGAATATCTTGTCGGTAACGGAAGGTGCCAGATAGGCCGATGCCATCGCCGTGGTCGCTCCGCTGGCGAACATGACCCAGCCGGTCGAGGCGTCGGTATAGGAGATCATCTCCACCATTTCGAGCGCCTCGATCACCGACGCCTCCGCTCCGCCCAATGTCTTGGGCAGCAGCATCTTGTGGGCCTTCGTATGGACAAGGCCTCGCGCGACCTCCGGAGCAAGCCTCCCACTCGCCTCGCTCTCGCCGACGCTTTCGGCAATCAGCGGCCGCAATGTGGAGAGCCGCTCTCGCAGGCTGTCCGCCGAATTTAGGGCCCTGGTCATGCTAGTCATCTTCTCTCCTGGCATTGGGAACTTGCGATCATGCCGCCACGTAGCGGACGGGGACCGATTTCGGACCGCTGGTCAGCAACGAAGCCATGTTCTTGACTTCGCCGGCCAATTCGATGCGCTCGATGCGGCGGAAGAGTTCTTCGAACAATATCGTCATCTGCAGGCGCGCGAGCTGCTGGCCAACGCATGCATGCGGGCCGGCGCCAAAGGACAGCAGCCTGTTCGGCTTGCGGTCCGATCGGAATGTGAACGGATCGCCGAAGACATCCTCGTCGCGATTACCCGAGGCCCATGCCAATCCGATCGCCTCGCCCTTGCCGATGATGCGATCGTGGATTTCAATGTCCTCGACCGCCGTGCGCACGGTGATCTTGTTGGGGCTGACCCAGCGTATGGCCTCGTCGACGAGACCGGGAATGAGCGAACGGTCGGCCTTGATCCGCGCAAACTCGGCGGGATCCAGGCACAGCGCCTCGACAGCGCCGCTAATCACCGACGCAGTGGTTTCATGCCCTGCTGTTGCGAGCGAACTCAGATAACCGCGCGCTTCGGGCAGCGGCATAGGCTCACCGTTGATTCGCGCGTTCGAAATGAGGGAGGCCAGGTCATTGCGGGGGTTGGCCCGGCGATCGGCGATCACCTCGTCGAAGAAGGCGTTGAAATTTTCCTGCGCGGCCGCGAAACGAGCCGTATCGTCGAGCGTGAACAGTTCCTGCGTAAGATGAAGGATACGCGCATCCTCCTCTTCGCCCAGACCGAGCAGTCCCACCACGATGCGCAGGGGGTACGAGAAGCCGATTTGCGTGGCGAAATCGCATTCCCCGCCGAACCCTATCATGCGATCGATCGCCTTGCCGGCCAGTTCGCGGATCGTCGGTTCGACTTCGGCCAGCAGGCTCCTTTGAAAGAAGTTCGCCGTGACCATGCGATAGGGCCGATGTTCAGGCGGATCCATCTGAAGGAGATTGCGAAAAACGGGGGCTCTCTCCCCCGTGACCTCGGCCATCCGGTCCAAGGTGGATGTACTGAACAGAAAGGCGTTACGCTGACTGTTTCGAACGGCTGAATGCGATGCGACCCGGCTGAGATCGCCGTGCTTGGAGATGATCCACATGGGCTCGAAATCAGCCGGCTCGGCGATACCGACGGGCTCGTTATTGCGCAGCCAGGTGAAAGCGTCGTGTATGCGGTGGTCGGCGTGGGCTTCCGGATCGGTAAGGGCGGAGGCGATCTCCGCCGGGATAACTGGCCGCTCCGTGCGGTCGGATAACCTATTCATATTCAGAACTCTCCCCAACCCATCGACTGCCGCGCTTTCGCGTGCCTTCAAGAGGGGCGTGTGCCCCCGCCATTCGCGCTTATAGCGTCATCCGAGCTCCATAAGCAATAGGAGAGGCTCTCCTATCAAAAATCTCTTGCGGAAGCATGAGGCGTGTGCTTGATGTCTCGCGGCGACCTGCAAGGGCTAGAAGGTTTCGGCGGCGCCGGCGCGGGGAGGAATCAGGTTTGGCTTCGTCATCTACAGTTTGGCAACAGAACAAAACGGCGCTTTTCCTGCGAAGCCTGCTAATAGGCCTCGTCCCCAAGCGTCTGAAAATTGCGATAATCGCACCTGTTATTATACTGGTTTGTTCGTGCTCCAGCGACACTTCGATACGCGGTGGCGATTGGCCCGGGTATGGAGGTGATAATGACGAAACCCATTACAGCCCGCTGAACCAGATAAGCGACAGCAATATCGATCGACTTGGCCTGGCCTGGTGGATAGATCTCGATGCGTCCGTATCAAGTCATAGCGCTCCCGTCGCAGTCGACGGAAAACTCTATTTCAGTACTGGATACAGCAAGATCACGGCTGTCGATGGCGCCACCGGGCGGGTGCTATGGCAGTACGACCCGAAGGTGGTCGATGCCATGGGGGACGAGCAGCGGGCGGCCTGGGGCGTTCGCGGCATCGCCTACGGCGACGGGAAGATCTTTACAGGAACGCAGGATGGCCGGCTTATCGCTATCGACGCGGCCAGCGGAGCCCTGGCCTGGAGCGTCCAGACGCGAGAGCATGGCCACGACGGGCGCTATATAACCGGGGCACCGCGCTTCTTCGATGGGAAAGTTATCATCGGGCATGGCGGTGCCGATTACGCCGATATCCGCGGATATGTGACCACCTATGACGCGAATAGCGGCAAGCAGCTATGGCGGTTTTATGTCGTGCCGGGCAAACCGGGCGCGAAGGATGGAGCCGCCTCGGACTCGGTCATGCCGATGGCCGCGAAAACATGGACAGGGGAGTGGTGGAAATACGGCGGTGGCGGCACGGTCTGGAATGCGATCACCTTCGACGAGGAATTGAACCGCATCTATATCGGCACGGGAAACGGTGCGCCCTGGAACCGTAATATCCGAAGTCCCGGGGGCGGCGATAACCTGTTCCTCAGTTCGATCGTCGCCGTGGATGCAGATGACGGTCACTATATCTGGCATTACCAAACAACGCCGGGCGAGAGTTGGGACTATTCATCCGCCATGGATATCACCCTAGCGACCTTGCCCATCGACGGAGCGTCGCGGCGCGTTATCCTGCATGCGCCGAAGAACGGCTTTTTCTATGTTATCGACCGGATGACCGGCGAATTGCTTTTCGCCGAACCCTTCGCCAAAGTAACCTGGGCGGATGGCATAGACCTGAAGACCGGTCGGCCGATCGAGAACCCCGATGCCCGTTTCCCCACCGGGCAGGCCCTGATCTGGCCCAGCGCCATGGGCGCGCACAATTGGACCGCCATGGCCTTCAGTCCGGCGACCCGGCTGGTCTATATTCCGAAGCTCGAACTGCCCGGGCAATATGATGAGCGGGGCATCGATCCCGACCGTTGGCGCCGTCGCGAGCGGCTGGTTTTTGACAACGGCTTCAACCCTTTCGCTTCGACCGAAGTGCCTCCGAGTCCGCCCGACCCGGTCGGAGAATTGCTTGCCTGGGATCCGATCGCGCAGGAAGCCCGCTGGTCCGTGCCGCTCAAAGCCGCGCATAACGGCGGCGTTGCCAGCACCGCGGGGAACCTCGTATTTCAGGGAAATGCCGAAGGGCAGTTCGTCGCCTATGCGGCGGACAGCGGCAAGACACTGTGGTCGTTCGATGCGCAGAACGGCATTATAGCGCAGCCGATAACCTTTCTGGCGGACGGACGCCAATATGTGACCGTTATGACCGGTTTTGGCGGCATCGGATCGAGCCTGGGTCCAATGGCAGCGCGCTTCGGGTGGGACTACCGGACGCAGCACCGAAGGTTGCTGACTTTTGCGATCGACGGAAGCGCCAGCCTGCCGCCCCTCGCGACGGAGAACTGGCCGATTCTTCGCGATGCGGACTTCGAGATCGATAGCGCCAAAGCCGAACTGGGCGCGCATATCTATGGCGAGCAGTGCCTGCCCTGCCACGGCCTGGCCGCGATAGCGGGAGGCAACGCCCCGGATCTAAGAAAGTCGCCCGTCCCGTTGTCGCGCGACTCTTTCAAGGCGGTGGTCGGGGAAGGCGCCCTCTCGGCCAGCGGGATGCCGAAATTCGATGAGTTGACCGACGCCGATCTCCTCGCCCTGCGTCATTTCATTCGGTTGCGATCTCGGTCTGACCTTCATAATTCCAATTCGGAAAGTACGCCTAAGTAACCAAAGTACAAAAGTAGATCCATAATCCACGGGAGGATGAAAACAATGTCGAAAAAGGCAATATTGGCTGCGGCTGTTTCGATAGGGGTTAGTGCGCCTGCATTGGCTCAGGAAGTTAGCGGCGACAGCAATGGGCAAGGCGCTATTATCGTCACCGCCCGAAGAGTATCCGAAGACCTGCAGGCTACCCCGGTCTCGGTAGCCGCCTTTGACGAAGCGCGGCTGGAGGCTGCGGCTGTCACCGACCTTGTTGACCTGACCCGGATGGTGCCCGGCATACGATATCAGGGGCAGGGTTCGGTCGCCTTCACCGAGGTAACGATGCGTGGACTGGGGCAAACCACGGTGGGGACCGGCGGGCCTGCGGTGCAGGTCTACGTTGCGGATGTCCCGCTGACGGTGGTCACGAACTTGCCGACCTTCGACCTGGCGAGCGTGCAAGTGCTTCGCGGGCCCCAGGGAACCCTGTTCGGTCGTAACACGATCGGCGGTGCGATACTGCTGGCCCCTGCGGCGCCGAAATTCAGTAGCGAGGGGTATTTTGCCGCAACCTACGGCAATTACGACAACAAGACGCTCGAAGGGGCCGTCAACTTGCCCATCGTGGACGATGTCGCGGCGCTCCGGGTAGCAGGCCAGATCCGGCGTAGGGATGGCTACGTGGAAAATCTGGGTGTCGGGGGAGACTTCGGGGACATCCATTACGAGGCGCTGCGTGGGTCGCTGCTCCTCGAGCCTGTCGAGGGGCTGACCAACACGACGGTCGCGACCTACTTTCATCGTCGCGAAACAGGCGCTGCGCCGATCCCCTTTGAAGCCAATGTCGATCAGGCGTTCTACCCGGCGACCGCCGACATCATCGAAGCAACGATGGCGCTGCCGCACCACGTCACCAACAATGACAACCCCGACGTGTTCGTTAAGAACGACGACTGGGCGGTATTCAACACCACGACATTGGACCTGCCATCGTCAATACAGCTGAAGAACATCTTCGGCTATCAGCATTCGAATATGCGCGTAGGGCTTTCGTCCGACGGCCTGCCGATTGCCTTGTTCAACCTTATTCGTATCGATGCGTTCGATACGCTGACGAACGAGCTCCAGTTCTCGGGCAGCCTGTTCGACGACGACCTCGACTGGATCCTGGGGGGATATTATTCCCGCACCGACCCCGCCGGGAACAATGTTCTGTCGATTTTCGGCACCAACATTATTAACCAGCTCGAGAGCCGCAACAAGGCCGTATATGGCAATCTCACATACGACGTAACGGACAAGCTGCGCGCAAACGTGGGCTTGCGCTACAGTTGGGATTCCCAGCGTGCCTGCCTCCAGGTGACAGGCGGCGGGATACCGAATGCGACATCGCTCGCCGAGTGTGAAGCGAATGCCGCCTTGGACGGCGCTTTCGGACAGGGAATCATCAGGACCAAGAGCGACGCGCCGACGTGGACGGTCGGCCTGGACTACCAGGCATCGGATGATCTGTTCTTTTACGTTACCACCCGGCGTGGCTATCGCTCGGGTGGACTGAATACGCCGGCATTCAACACGCCGTGCACGACCGGCGATCCGCTGTGCGACAATCCGGCAACGTCGGCCCCGGCCGATGGCGCGGAGATAGATCTTCGCGCACTCCAGTCCATCGAAAACGAATATCTCACAGATTTCGAAGTGGGGATGCGCTCCGAACCGTGGCTGTTCGGCCGCCAGCACCGCTTCAATGTCAGCGCGTTTCGCTACATCTGGGACAATGTCGCGGGATTCCTGCCGATCATTTGTCAGGCCGGAGACCCGGGCTGCCCGGGCACGCCATCGATCGGCTTCAACGCCGGCAAGGTCCGCGCGATCGGCATCGAAGCGGAGCTGTTGCTGAAAGCATCGGATGCGCTGACATTCACCCTCAACGGCGCCTATACCAAGCAGAAGCAGATCGGGACGCGAGACGCTCCGGCAGGCTTCAGCGGCAATATTCCGTCGGCCAATCTTGCCGCGCCGGAATGGGCCGGGACGGCTGCTGTGGACTATTTTCAGCCGGTCAGTGCCGACAGCGATATCCAGTTCCATTTCGAGTATTTCCGCACCACCAAATATCAGGCCCAGAACAATGACGTGCCAGGCTATGGCCTGGGCAACGCCACGTTGCGCCTGACCAATATCGCCGGATCGGGATTCAACGCGGCGGTTTGGGTGCGAAATGTCTTTGATGACTATTACATCGTCGCGCCGGTCATCGTCGATCCCGATCAATTCCCCGTGAAGGCCGCACTATTCGGCGAACCGCGCACGGTGGGGTTCGAATTGAGTTACAGGTTTGGACAGTAAACGCCGCCGGGGTCCGCGTTGCCGCGTTCCGTAGCCGGTCTCGCTGCGCCCGCGCAGCAGCAACCGGACTGCGCTCTGGGCCGAGCAGGAAGATAGAAATTGATAGGAAGGGAAATCATGACGAGCACCGATTCCGTGGACCCCGAACTGCGCCCGTTGCTGGAGGCCTTGCCGGCGATGGAACTCTCCGCGGAGGCGCTTCCGATGATCAGGCAGGGTATCGCCGCGAACTACGGCGGCGAAGCCAAGCAGGCAGATATGCGAACGACCATCCCCGGGGCGGATGGCGGGCCTGCAATTCCCCTTCACGTCTACTTCCCCGCGCACGAAGAAGATAAGTTGCCGGCCATAATTGACCTTCATGGCGGGGGCTTCGTGTTGGGATCCTCGGCGATGACGGATGCCGCGAACCGAAATCTCGCGGACACTCTGGGGCAGGTCGTGATCTCCCCCGACTACAGGCTTGCTCCCGAAAACCCTTACCCGGGCCCGGTCGAGGATTGCTATGCAACCTTGCAATGGGCGCACACCAATGCGGACGATCTCCGCATTCACCGCGAACGGATCGCGGTCGTGGGAACGAGCGCGGGCGGAGCCCTGGCCGCCTCGCTCGCCCTGCTCGCAAGAGACCGGGCGGAGTTCGAGATCGCGTTTCTGGCCTTGCTCTCGCCGGTGCTTGATGACCGTTCCTGCTTCGACGATGCAACCAGTCCGTACAGTGGAAAATCGTTCTGGACCCGGGCCAACAGCCGTTTCGGATGGACAGCCTATCTGGGCGGCGCACCGGGAGGGGATGAGCCGGGCGAATATGCCTCGCCGGCCCGCGCGGCGACATTCGAGGGATTGCCGCCGACTTTCCTGAGCGTCGGAGCGCTCGATATCCTGCTGGACGAATGCCTTGACTTCGCCAAGGCGCTTGCCCATGCAAACGTGCCTGTGGAGGCGCACGTCTACCCGCGCGCCTTTCATGGCTTTGAACTTGCCGCGACTTCTCAGGTGGCCCGCAACGCAGAACGAGATAAGCTCAATGCGCTCCGGCGGGCGCTCAATCTCTAGTATCGTTCGTCCCGACCAATACAGAGGTGAGCGGTTTGACGACGGAGCGTATTTCCTGCCGGGTCGTGCTGCGGGTAAGCGGAATTGGGATGCCCCGTTCGCCTGAGCGTCCCTTCGTCAGATCGCCGGGCGCTCGTAGATCGGCTCGGCCCGAATATGCGGCGCAAGGCGGGCTTGCACCTTGGCGTCGAATCACGTTCCTCCCCGAGACGTAGAAGTTTGGACAAAGACTTATGGCTTTAACGAGTGTTGAAAATTGAAGAAGAACGGAGCGGCCGGCCGGCCTGATCCGCGCATCAAGCGAACTCAGCAGGCAATTCTTCAGGGTGCGTCAGCCGTTATGCTGGAGCAGGGGGTTTCCGGCTTTACAGTCGACCAAGTCGTCAAGCGTACCGGAATTGCCTTGTCGACTGTCTATCGCCATTGGCGTACGCGCGACGAACTGCTGGCGGCAACGATTGTGTTTTCCGGTTCGCCCAAAACCGTACCCAACACGGGGTCGGCCCGCGATGATATCAAGGAGTTTCTCGCACTCCGAAGGCGCCATATCGAGGAGCACTGGGATGCGAACCTGCAATCCCTGTCGGGTATCATAGAGGCTGGCCGCATGAACTCCAATCTATTGGGAGCGGTCACGCATGTCCTGGAAGAAGTAAACGCAGCTATTAAGTCGATCCTCAAGCGCGGGCAGAAGCGAGGTGAGATACGCAAGGATTTGGACCTCGCCGTGGCGGCCGACATCATCCTGGGAGCGTTCATCGTGAGGAATGGTTATCGTGGTGCTTCCACTAATGATGCGGATGCCGATACGATCATCAATACCATCATCGATGGGATCGGAATGTCACCCGGGTCACGGCCTAGGCCGTGTTGACAAAAGGGGATTCCCAAACGCCCCATGTTCTGATTCAAGACTGCTTTTTGGGGAGCAGTCATGGGTCTTGGAGACTTGTCGGATGCGGAATGGGAACTGATCGGGCCGCTGCTGCCGCCTGAGCGTGGTCGCTGGGCGCGTCCAGCGGGCGATAACCGGCGATACCTCAATGGCATGCTTCACGTGCTGCGGACTGGCTGCCCCTGGCGCGACATGCACGAACGCTACGGCAAGTGGAACTCAGTCTATGTCCGGTTCCGGCGCTGGGCCGAACAAGGTGTCTGGGATGCCCTTCTGCAAACGCTGGTCGACCTAGGGCTGACCGACGACTGGCAGCACATGATCGACAGCACTTCCGTTCGCGGCCACGTCTCGGCAGCGGGCGGAAAAGGGGGGCTTGTGCGAATGCTCTTGGTCGATCACGCGGCGGCTTTACGAGCAAAATCCACGCCCGCTGCGACAATCAGGGACTGCCTCTCGGCTTCATCCTGACCGGCGGCGAGGCCTCCGATTACACCGCTGCCGAGCCGCTGATGGAAATCCCGGTGGCTACGCCCAAGGCGCTGCTGGCGGACAAGGGTTATGATGGCGACCGCTTCCGCGAAAGCTTGCTGATCAGGGGCATCCTGCCGATCATCCCGCCCCGCTCGAACCGCAAGGTGCCAGAGCACCCCGATTATCGCCGCTATCGGGACCGCAACCGCGTCGAGCGCATGTTCGGCAAGCTCAAGCAACAGCGCCGCATCGCCACCCGTTACGACAAGACCAGCCTATCCTTCGAGAGCTTCCTCAACCTCGCCGCCGCCCGCTTATGGCTGAAGTCTTTTCTCAACACGGCCTAAGGCGAGTAAGGACGGTTCGGGCAAAGCGACACTGGTTGCCGCCCCGAATTCAGCCATCCCCGGGGTCATTTTCCAGATCGACCTAAGCGAGCGAGAGCAGTTGGACCAGCACGAGGGCGTGGGCTTTGGCTACAAGCGCGACGACGATTTTGTCGTCGAAGGAAGCACCGTTCCAACTAGCAGCTATCTCGGTACCTCGCTGGACCAGGCGCTACGCCCTTTCGATTGGTACCTCGCGACAGTCATTGCTGGTGCCGAGTATCACCGGCTGGATGCAGACCATGTCTCAGCTTTGAGGAGCACACTCTTCGTCAACGATGCCAATTTGGAACGAAAGACGCGTGCCGCTGCGATCCAAGCGATGCGAGAGCATGGCATACACGATTATAGGAAGCTGCTTGAAGGTCGGGGATAGTTGTGCCGATCATCCAATCCTAATATCGGCGCTCCCCCAAACCGCCGTGCCGGGGCCGCATAAACAATGGCCGCTTCTCAAGTTTGTTGCCCGAAAGCGGACTTGCCGGTCTGTCCGACATTTTGGACAGATTGAGCCGAGTGATCCGATGACCGCATTCAGGAGATCAGCGGCATCTCTTCTATGGCCGGCGAGAGGGCGCTTAGCGTTCCATTAAACGAGAGGAGAGGGAGCTTTGCTCTGCCTGAACCGGGGCATGTTCGTCCCGGCGATCAGGAGAACTCCCATGACCAAATCCCGCCGCACTGCTTCTGCTTCGCCTGCCCAACGCATTACCGCAGCCATTATCGAAAAGCTCGAGCAAGGCACCAAACCCTGGGTCAAGCCGTGGCGCGGTGTGCCGGTCTCGCGGCCCTTGCGCTCCTGCGGGACGCCCTATCGCGGCATGAACACCTTCTGGCTGTGGATGGTGGCCGATGGCTGCGGCTACGCCTCGCCTTACTGGATGACCTACCGCCAGTGTCAGGCGCTCGGCGGACAGGTCCGCAAGGGTGAGAAATCGACCATCGCGATTTTCTACAAGAGCTACACCAAGGAGGTCGAGAACGCCGAAGGCGAAGCTGACACCGAGAACCGTCGCGTCCTCAAGGCTTATGCCGTGTTCAATGCCGACCAGTGCGACGGCCTCCCCGAGTTCTATTATCCCAAGCCACTCATTGCCGCGCTGGAGCCCGAAGGACGCGAAGAGCGGCTTGATACCTTTTTCGCCGAGATTGGCGCTGACCTGCGGCATCATGGAGCTCAGGCCTATTACGAGCCGCAGCGTGACCGGGTCACCATGCCGCCAGCCGAACTCTTCGAAGCCTATGACCACTACTACGCAACGCTCGCCCACGAGCTGTCGCACTGGACGGGGCATTCTTCGCGGCTCGACCGCGATCTCAAGAACCGCTTCGGCAGCGATGCCTATGCTGCCGAGGAATTGATCGCCGAGCTGTCCTCGGCCATCCTCGGGGCCGAACTGGGTCTTCCGGTCACCCACCTCGACCATCACGCCAGCTACATCGCGTCCTGGCTCAAGATCCTCAAATCGGACGAGCGCGCGATCCTCACCGCCGCGGCCAAGGCCGAGGAAGCGGCCAGCCTGCTGCTCGGACTGGGCGGATACCAATCAAGCGAAGGCGAGACCGATGTCGATCTCGCTGATGCAGCCTGAGGAGCGGTGAGATGGGACGTTCCGTCAGCTATCCAACTGGCTCCGTGGTTGCCTTTCGCCTGCTTGATGAAGGCGAAGACCAAGATGTCGACTGGGCCTATGAGTGCCTAGTCGACGAGATCATCGATACCGCGAAGGCGGCCTTTCCTTCCTTTAAGCGCTTCGATGGATGGCGCGGCCGCGAGGACCGTATCCTCCTGCGAAACGCCTTCGCCGATTGCGGCATATCGACCTATTGTGGGCTCGCCGCGATCTGGCTCGCCGTACGCGATGATTCCCATTACTGGGAGGCGGACTTCTACGTCCCACGAACTGCAAGGGCACGGCATTGGCTCGCCCAAGTGTCGGGAAGGTTCATCGACCTGTTCGGTGAGTTGCGCCTGGTCGGGCGGTTCTCGAATGGCGAAGCGATCTTCGAGCGCTCCCGATCCACCTGCGACACCGGGTCCTGATCCTGCCTCATCCCTCTCCGCCGGGAGAGGCCCTTGGGCCGGTCGGGGCGCGCCGCAACCTGCGGCCCGTCGGCCCGTGTTACCCGCGCCAGCCTAGGGCCGCAGGTTTCCCGCTACGCGGTGCGTCTCGCCCCTTTCCCCGGCCCTGATCGGGCTCCGGCGGATAGGGCCGAGGCAATGGTGCCTCCTCTCCTTGTCCGCACGATCAGATCAGGAGACACCCCATGTACGACAGCTTTATCGACCAGTTGAGCGGCCTCGACCTCTCAGGCCTCAGCATCAGGCCGGCCCCCTTCAATGAGACCGACTTTCCCTGCGAGGACGCCATCGAGCAGACCCTCGCCGCTGTCTGGTCAGATCTCTTCGCGATGTTCTCCGACACTGCCCTGGAAGCCGATGCCGAGGATGTTGCCTGGGGCATGGTCAATCTCTTCCACCGCGCCGCCAGCCGCAAGTCGGCTCAGCTTGACCGGGCCAGCGACGAGATCCGTGTTCTGCTCGCATCCGCCGATGGGTCAGAAGTGCATTCCAGCAATCTGGAAGAGCAGGTCGAACGCGCGCAGGCAGCCGAAGCCAGCATGCTGGCCTTCGAGCAGATGCGCGAGGCGGCAGCAGCACTTTACCGCGATGAGACGGGTTCCTCATGGAAGCCCGTTTCCGGCTCGCGCACGAGCCATTCGCGCCACCTCACCTCGGCCGTGATCGATGCCCGCGATTTCCTCCGCGCACGTGCTGAGAACCGGCGTCACGCTCTGATTCCGGAAGGAACTCCGGTCGTTTTCGCCGGTGGTCGCCAGAGCTTCGAGAGCGCCGAGGATGCGCGTGTCTACGCCGACAATATCTGGGCGACGCTGGACAAGGTTCGCGATGTGGTTCCCGATCTCTTCTTGGTCCATGGCGGCGACGGTAAGGGTGCCGATCGCCTCGCCGCGAGTTGGGCTGAACGCCGTGAAGTGCAGCAGCTTACCTATTCGCTCGATCGTCGGCTTGGTGCCCGCGCCGGCTTCAAGCGCAACGAGCAAATGCTTTCGCTCAATCCGCGTTACGTCGTCGCCTTTCCGGGCAATGGCGTGACCGAACGGCTGGTGATCGATGCCAAGACGCGCCGGATCACCGTGGTCGATCGTCGTGGCCCGTTGGGCACCTCTCCCGGCTCCTGAGGGGCCCTTCATCATCTGCATCTGAATTGCCTGGATGTGCATTCGGCGCCGACCCGACTATGGACCGGTCATGCAACTTGACGATCTGCTGCAGCGCTACTTTGCCACCACCGACCTCTCCGAGGTGGCTCCCGACACCTTTGCCGCCGGCATCGAGCACTGCCGGGTCGATCTCGGCCTTGAGGAGGACCGGGGCAAGCGCTTTGCACTGTGGTCGTTCCTGCACATGTTCGGGTCCGCCCCCGATCTCGATGTGGCGTTCGAGAACGACGAAAACCGGGAAGCAGCCCGCAACTTCATGGATCTCCTGGCGGCATCGGAGGGCGATGGGTCAGGCTGATCGCAGCGGGGTCTTGGCACCTTCAGACCCGCACCCGATACCCATCCGGCTTTATTCGCGAACAGTCCTGAACCAGGTCAGCTGAGGACGGCAACCCGTTCCTTTCCGGCCGTGTTGTCGCGCTTCGCGCGCCTGCCCGCACCACCCGTCATGAACAGGTTTCCCGTCGGCCCTTCAGGCCTGCGGTGCAGTCCTCCCATGCCCTGTTTCTTCTGGATGTTCGCAAGCCGGAGATGGTCTCCGGTTTGAGGAACTGAAGGAATATCATCATGACCAATATCGCAATCCTCACCGGCCGCATCGCTCGCGATCCCGATACCCGCGAGACCAAGGGCGGCACCAATGTCACCGGGATCACTGTCGTCACCGATCGTCCTGCGCGCGACAAGGACGGCAAGACCTACAAGGACGAGAACGGCTACACCGCCAAGGAAAGCGAGTTCCACCGGGTGACCTGCTTCAACGGCCTCGCCAAGACCGTCGGCCAGTATTGCTCCAAGGGCCAGCTTGTCAGCGTCCAGGGCCGCATCCACTACACCCAGTGGGAGGACAAGGACGGGGTCACGCGCTACGGCACCGAAATCCTCGCCGACAAAGTCGACTTCCTCTCCCGCGGTAGTGGTTCGAGCGACGACAACGACAACACCGACGCTCCCGATATCGACTGACATCAATTCCGATCGTTCCCTTTACGAAGAGGCTCTGCCGCAAGCGGCAGGGCCTCTTCTTCTGTGGTTACTGGGTTCCCGGCGCTGCATTCGAAGCACGGGTTGCACCGCGCCCCGTCAGTTTCTCCATCGCGGCGTCCTCGCCGAGTTTCCCGAGCTCTTCGGCAACCTTCCTCAGGCCCTTCTTCGAGAAGCTTTCGAGGCCGCTTCCCAGGATGATTTCACCGAGTTCTCTGGCCGCTTGCACTTCAAGTTCGCGTTGCTTGGCGTCGAGCGCCTCGCGGTCTGCTTCGAGCTTTTGCAGGGCTGCAATCGCGCTCCTGTTTCGGGGCATGTTACTTGTCCTTTTGTCCCCCTCGGATTTGCTCCCCGCTTGTTTCCATGCCCGCGTCATCGGGGTGTAGGAAAGGCAATTCGTACCCAGCAGGCGTTCTATATTGGGGCAGAGGCGGTGGGTCCTTGCTCACGGTTCTCCAAGCATGATGGCCTTGCGCCTCCCGCCTCAAGGACGGCGGGGCCCCACCATTTTGCCCGCCACCGGATTGCATCCGGCAGCGAGCAAAATCGTTACCCCCACCGCCGCTATTGCGGTCGCCCATTCGGGCGATCCCTGACCCGGGAGGCACAAGACCATCGCGCGCACCTCCTGTCGGCTCACGACAGAAATCAGGAGGATTATCATGGCTTATTCGATGCATTGCGCACTTCCGTCCCGGAGCTATTTCGAGGCTCTGGAAACAGCCGAGAAGAGAGCGTTGCACAGCTTCTTCGATCAGCACGTTATCGAGGACGACGAACTCGGGTACTTTGCCCTCGACGAGGGTGACTACAACATCTTGCCAGCGCATCTCGCAGCGCGGGTGGTCCACACGGTCCACGGCGGCATGCTCGACGAGTTCTGAGACTCTCGACAGGGCGGGAACCGGGAACGGTTCCTGCCTTTTTTCTTGTTCGCCGGGTAGTCCAACCAAGCACAAGAACCCGGTTCGGCCGGTTGCTCTGACTGCAGCCCACCGCAATGCGGCGGCGCCCGATAAATGGAGCGGGGCTGTGGACGCACTCTGTCCCGCGCATCTGACGATGCGCTCCTGAGGGTGCGGCATGATTTGTTCTTGGGCCCCGCGCGCACTTGCGAACAGGCAACGGGTCGGGCGGCGGGAAGCTAGGGCACGCGACATGCCCCGCCTGCCTTGCTTCCCACGCGCCCTTGGTCGCTGCCTTTTTCGCAGGTGCTGTCTTTGGCTGGAGGCGTCGAAATGCTTTCGATCTGCATGCGATCAGCTGCCAGGCCGGGTTGCTCGCGCTCCATCGCGGAGGGCGGAAAAAGTCGTCCTTGTTCAAACCCTCTGAATGCCTGGACAACCTCGCGCAAATGGGAACAAGGGAGCACACCGTACCCCGCGATTTCGGGATTTTATCTGTCTGTTATTGCTAAAGAATGTGGTTTTGGGCGAAATCAACCCGTCTGCGAGTAGAGCGGCTTTGCGCTGATCCGCTGACAACTCACATCTCTCTATCTCACTGAAATAATGTCTGAATCTTTCGATTGACTGCGAGTTGTTCACGATTTATTCTCATCGGCACCTTCCGCAAGGTGAGCCAGGTTCCGTCGGCCCGACAAGGAACCTGTTTCATGACCCGACAAGATCGGCTTCAGACATTCGTATCTCTCTCCGTTGGTAACTGGGTTCGCCAGTGTGCCGCGGACCATGGCGTCAGTGTCAGCGTCTTTATTCGTGACCTCATCGTCGCAGCGTGGCAGCGCGATAACGAGGCGAAGGAACGCCCCGCAGGGCTCGATCCCGCGCGCCAGGCAATCTTCATTTCGGTGGCGCTTGATGCGCTTCTGGCCGGCCATTCTGACGCGAGTTTGCGCGACCGTACTCACGAGGCGTACCGGCGACGCCTCGAGCGTCTTGGCCTCCCCGTCAACGCAAACATGGGAGGCCATTCCCATGAAGCATAATCTCCTGAACTTCACCCGCGGCAGCCAGCTGCTCGGCCACTTCGGTTTCATGTTTGCCGCGGGGCTTAAGGGTCCTTTGATTGTCACCGGCCTGGTTGCGGTCGGCACCTGCTACTGGGAAGTGCGGGCAACCCTGACCGACCACCAGTTCTACCTGGTCTGGATGCATATCTACGCCAGTCTCTATGCCTTCATGGAGTTCGATCCGGCCAAACTGGTCAACCTAGAATTGTTTGACGGGGAAAGAGTCGGCCTCCCGTTTGGCATTGTTCGCGAGTTCCCCCCGATGCGCGAGGCGGTCGAGGCTTTTCGTTCGGCAGTGAAGCAAGGATTGCTCGTTTCGGCGGTACTGTTGATCCCGGCCTTCGTGTTCTTCTGGTGGTTCGCCGAGCGCTTTGGTGGGCGGTCGAAGGAGCGCAAGCACGAGCGCGGCGCGATGCTCGTTTCGCTCGACGAACTCGAAGAAGAAATCGAGCGTCACAACAAGGCATTCCGGGCCGAGGAATTGGGACGCAAGTTCGGCTGGAAGTGGCGGCTTGCGAGCTCGTCGGCGCTTGCCGAAGCGGGCCATTACCAACCCGCACATCTCGCCGGCGTGAGCTGGCCGTGGCGGCTCGAACAGAGCCACGCCATGCTCATTGGCACGACCGGAACCGGCAAGACAGTGGCGCTCACCGAACTCGTTGCCGAAGCGCGCGAGCGCGGCCAGCGCGCGGTTATTTTCGACCTGACCGGCGCTTTTATCGAAACGTTTTACGACCCCGCGCGCGACATCATTCTCAATCCGGTCGACGCGCGCTGCCCGATGTGGAGCGTCTTCAACGACTGCTCCAGCGAGGCCGAGTTTCATGCCGCGGCGGAAGCGCTCGTGCCCCATGACGGGGGCGGTTCGGAACAGTTCTGGGTGCTCGCGGCGCGCATGCTGTTCGTCGAGATGTGCCTCCATCTTGCCCGCGCCGGCACGCCGACCAACGAGGACCTGGCGCGGCGGCTGATGACCGCTGACCTGTCCGAAGTGCATAAACTGATGCGTGGTACCATGGCCGATCCGTTGACCGCTCCGGAAGCGGCCCGGATGGCGGAATCGATCCGCGCGGTGTTCAACGCGAATGCGAAAGTGCTGAAGCTGTTGCCCTCATCCGGACCTCGCTTTTCGGTCCGCGACTGGGTCAAAGGCGACTGCCAGGCGGGCTCGATCCTGTTCCTGTCGGCTCGCTATGTCGACATGAGCATTGCCTCGCAGTTGCTCACTTTATGGCTCGATACGGCGATGAATACGCTGATGACGCTCGAGCGCACGCAGGACCTGCGGATGTGGTTCCTGATCGACGAGCTCGGCGCCCTTCACCGACTACCGGCGCTTGAAAAGGGGCTGCAAACCGCGCGCAATTTTGGCGGTGCGATCGTCACCGGGGTGCATGCGTTTGCCAAGCTCAAGGAAGTCTACGGCGAGAACATGGCCATGACACTTTCCTCGCTTGCGCGCACCAAGCTCATCCTTGCGACCGCCGATCGAGAGACAGCGACCTGGTGCTCCGATTTCATCGGCCACCGGCAGGTGCGCGACATGGAAGAAGGCTACAGCTACGGGTACAACAATGCGCGCGATGCGGTCAGCCTGACACCCCGGCGGCAGATCGAGCCGTTGCTCCTGCCCGACCAGTTCATGAACCTTCCGCGGTTGTCAGCCTACATCAAGTTCCCCGACGGATTTCCTGCTGCGCCGGTCTCGCTCATTCCGCGTACGCGTGGTCGTATCGCCGAGGGATTTATCGACCGCGAGACACCCTTCGCAAAGCCTGGCCAAGGTGCGGCCGCAACGACGCCAGCTGAAAGGTCTGGCTCGAAACCGGGTGACGAGCATCCCGCGTCCAACGATGACGGTGCCGGTAAGCCCGTCGATTCAAAGCAGCTCAAACTCGACCTTGAGGGGCAGCGCCGTGCCGCCGATGAACCGCAGGATCGGCAGGAGCCTGTGCCGCTTGAAAAGCTTAACGCAGGGCGCGGTGCTGTTGATCTCGGTGCGGAAACCCGCTCCGATGCTATTGTGGATGCGGGTCCAACGCTACCTCTCGCCGCCGTGCGAACCGGTGAGGATGCACCAGCAGTGGGCGCGGAACTGCATCCGTCCGAACCAGGAACCGCCGGCGATGACGCAGGTGGCAAGGACGGTTCGACGCCTCATAGCCGTGCGGCAGCCAACGGGCGCCAGCCTCTCACACCGGTCGAAAAAGACCTGCGTGAAGGTGCGGTCGCAGATCCTCCGGAAAAGGATTTCGGCGAGTTCGAGCCTGACATGTGAAAGGCAAGTGGAGAGGGATTTACCGGCCGCGAGGGGAGCCGTGACGAGGACCAGCCAGGATGCTTTCCGTCGCCAATGTGCGCTCCCCTTCGGCTGCTGCGAGCTATTTCGCGGCAGACAATTACTACACCGGCGCCGATGCCGATCGTTCCGGAACCTGGGTCGGGAAGGGAGCGGAACGACTTGGCCTTGAGGGCCGCGTCAGTGCCGAGCAGTTCGATGCCTTGCTGCGGGGAGAACTTCCCGGCGGTATCCAGGTCGGCAATGCGGGCCAGGCCCACAGGCCGGGAACCGACCTCACGTTCTCACTCCCGAAAAGCTGGTCGCTGCTCGCGTTGGTGGGCGGCGACCAGCGGATTATCGGTGCCTATCGCGAGGCCGTCATCGAGACCTTGCGCTGGGCAGAAAAGAACGCGGCACAGACCCGGATGGGCAGTCAGGCTGGTTACGGAAAGGTCGCGACAGATAACCTCACGATTGGTCTTTTCCAGCACGACACCAACCGCAACCAGGAGCCAAACCTGCATTTTCACGCGGTCGTGGCGAATGTCACGCAAGGCAGCGACGGGAAGTGGCGCGCGCTTCGCAACGACAAGCTTTGGTCGTTCAACACGCTGCTCAACTCGATGACCATGGCCCGCTTTCGTCTGGCGGTCGAGAAAATGGGCTACGAGGCAGGGCTGGTTGGAAAGCATGGCAACTTCGAAGCAGCGGGCATTGCTCGCGAGCAGGTGATGGCCTTTTCGACGCGGCGCGAAGAAGTCCTCGCAGCCAGGCGAGGGAGCGGACTGGAGGCAGGGATTGTCGCAACGCTCGAAACGCGCAAAGGCAAGGAACCAGTGCGTGATCGCGAGGGCCTTCTCTCGTCGTGGCGTCAGCGGGCCGAAGAGGTCGGTCTCGATCTTGGTGGTCTGATTGACGCATCCCAGATGCGTGCTGCGACGAAAGCAGTAGCCGGTTCGAAAGAGCAAAGCCTCCTTCAGCGCGGGATTGCGAAGCTGAGAGAGTTCGCGCAGCGGATCAAGGGCGATCCGGCTGATCCGCTGATCCCTGCCCATGTCCTCAAGCAGGATGCACCGACCATCGCGGCCGCACAGGCGGTGGCCTCTGCGGTGCGTCATCTCTCGCAGCGCGAGGCAGCCTTTCCCCGAGAGGGATTACTGAAGGCGGCGCTCGATTTTGGGCTACCGACGACGGTGGACCACGTCGAAACCCGTGTAAACGCTCTGGTCAGAAGCGGTGCACTCGAGCCCGGCAAAGGCGAACACAAAGGCTGGCTGGCGAGCCGGGAGGCGCTAGACCTTGAAGGCACCATTCTCGCGAATGTCGACCAGGGTCGAGGCGCGGTGTTGCCCATCCTGGATCGACCGGACGCTGCAGAACGGGTCCAGGCTGTTGCCGCGCTCAACCACGGAATTTCGCTCAACGAAGGGCAGGAGAATGCGGCGAGCCTTGTGCTCTCAACGCGTGACAGGATCGTAGCGATCCAGGGCATAGCCGGGGCGGGCAAAAGCAGCGTGATGAAGCCGGTTGCCCAACTCCTCCGCGAGGAAGGCAAGCAGGTGCTGGGGCTCGCGGTGCAGAACACGCTCGCCCAGATGCTCGAGCGCGACACCGGCATCCGTTCGATGACCATTGCCCGCTTTCTCGCGCAATGGGGCAAGCTTCTGCACGAGCCGGGAAATGCTACGTTGCTGAGTGAGGCTCGGAGCGCGCTCGGAGACTATGTCCTGGTGCTCGACGAGGCGTCAATGGTGTCGAACGAGGACAAGGCCAAGCTGGTGCGGCTGGCAAACCTAGCCGAAGTCCATCGTCTGGTTCTCGTCGGCGACAAGCGACAGCTAGGCGCCGTCGATGCCGGCAAGCCCTTCGACCTCGTCCAACAGGCCGGGATCGAGCGCGCCAACATGGATGTGAATTTGCGCGGTCGCGATCCCGTCCTGCGGCGAGCCCAGGCCGCCGCGCAGGAGGGACGCATCGACGATGCGCTCCAGGCTCTTGCCCCTTCGACCATCGAGGCTCGCGGGGACAGTGCGATTGTTGCTGCCGAGCAATGGCTCTCGCTCAGCCCGGCGGATCGGGGTCGGACCTCGATCTATGCGTCGGGACGGGCCTTACGTTCTGCGGTCAACGAGGCTGTCCAGCGCGGGCTCAAGGCCAATGGCGAGCTCGGCCTACGATCGGGCCGGCTGACCATTCATTCGCGGGTGAATGTGACACACGAGGAGCTGCGCTATCTTCGCACTTACCAACCAGGCATGGTCCTCAGCTTTCGCTCGCGCGACAGCACCCAGAAACTCTCCAAGGGCGACTATGCGGTCAAGACCATCGATCAGGCGCGCAAGCAGATCGTGCTTGAGGACAGGAAGGGGCGGCTTCGCAAGTTCAACCCCGCGCGCCTGCGGCCGGGCGCAGATGGTGATCGGCTGTCGCTCTTCGAACGCAAATCGCTGTCCATCATCGAGGGTGACAAGATTCGTTGGACCGACAACGACCACAAGCGCGGGCTGTTCAACGCCGACCAGGCGAGGATCGTGGCCATCGACGCAAAGGGGGTCACCGTGGAGACATCAGGGGGCAAGGAGCTGCGCCTGAGCCGCGGCGACCCCATGCTCAAACGCATCGACCTCGCCTATGCCCTCAATGCGCATATGGCACAGGGACTGACCTCGGATCGCGGGATCGCGGTGATGGACAGCCGCGAACGCAATCTCGCCAATCGGCAGACCTTCCTGGTCACGGTCACCCGGCTTCGGGACGGGGTTACGCTGATTGCAGATAATGCCGAGAAACTCGGCCGGGCCATCAAGTCCAACAGCGGCGAGAAAGCATCGGCCCTCGAAGTAACGCAAAGGCTCAAGGCGGCAGCTGCCAAGGGCCTTTCGCACGACAAGGATGTTGGCAACGCTTCGCCTGCAAGTGACAAACCCGAACTCACCAAGGAAAGGGTAAAGCCTTTCGAAATCGGCATTTGATCACCGACAGCCTGGACGATTTCCGCGTTACCAGGCACGATGCCTGTTCAAGAGGTGCGGAGCGTTGCCGGTGAAGGGTGTTTTCGAGATCAGCGGCAATTCGCGCTACGACGACCTCATTACCGAGCGGTATCATTTCCCCTCGCAATATCTTCCTCAGGCCCGCCAGCTCGAGAACGACTGGATCCTCTACCGCGAAACCCGCGTATCGGGCGGTCGGATGGCCTACATCGCGACGGCTTTCGTTGAGCGGATCGATCCCGATGAGGCTGATCCAACCCATTACTATGCGCGCGTCAGGGACTATCTACCCTTCGATGATGCGGTTTCCTACCGCGACAAGGACGGACGCTTCGCCGAACGCTTCCTTCGCGACATGGCCCGTCCTGGCGATGCCGGGAGGACGCTGCGTGGCAAGTCGGTGCGCACGCTCGATGGCGATGATTTCGTCGCCATCGTCAATCAGGGCCTGAGTGAGACGCTCGACCCGGACAACTGGATCAGGCTCGAGCTCGACGAGCGGTACATCGACGATGCAACCGCCGCGCTCCTTGCCGATGATTTTGGCGAACGCCGGATCGAGCAGATCCTGGTGAACAAGAAAATCCGTGCCGCCAGTTTCCGCAATCAGGTTCTCGATGCCTATGACAGCACCTGTGCCGTCACGGGATTGCGGATCATCAATGGTGGCGGGAAAGCTGAGGCTCAGGCGGCTCATATCTGGTCTGTCGCCGATGGCGGGCCCGACGTCGTACCCAACGGCGTGGCACTCTCGGCTACGGCCCATTGGCTGTTCGACCGGCATCTCATCACATTCGACGACAACCTGTGCCTGCTCGTATCGCACAATAAGGTGCCGTCCGACCTGTTGAAGCTCTTCCCGCCTTCAGGACAGAAGATCAGGCTTCCGGTTGATCCGAGGGATCACCCCCGGCCGGACTTTGTGGCTAAGCATCGCGCGCGCTTTGCCGGGTTCTGATCCGGTGTGATCAGACCGCGCGTCCGAACCAGATGACACGGCCGACCACCTGAATTTCGGACCGGTCGACATCGTCCCAGCTGGGATAGGCCGAATTGTCGCTGCTGATGGTGATCTTGCGGCCACCGGGCTTGAGCGTCACGCGTTTGACCACCAGCGCATCGTCGGCGCGCAGGACGTAAATACCGTCGCGTAGCCGCGAGCCCTGGTCAGACGCATCGACCAGCACTTCGTCGCCATCGCTGAGTGTCGGCTCCATGGAGTCGCCCAGGACGTGGATGATCGAAAGGCTGGCACTCTTTGCTCTGGTGAGCCTGGCAAGCCAGCGTTCGTCGAAACCGAAGCGGGTATGGGCGGTCTCGCTTTCGGCAATCGCTCCAAAGCCCGCCGATGCATCGACATTGAGCACGGGTATCTCGATCAACCCGTCACGCATGGGTGCAGGCGGTCCGCCAAGCACTTGCTCGTCGACCCCGAAGAAGCTGGCAAGCGTGCGCCGGTCATCGTCATCCAGCTTTCGAGGCGAGCCCCGCTTGATGAACTGCTGAATGTAGGACGAGTTTCGTCCGATCATCCGCGAGATCGAGGAATATCCGAGCCGTCGCTGCTGGATCAGGCGATCGAGCTCCTCTCTGACATGTTCCATCGTGTCGTTCCTTCTGACGGTCTCAGGAGAGAAGGAAATCTCCTAGACTCGATGGAACCTTCCTACTAAGAACAAAACAGGAACACAAGTGCTGAGTGAGTCGAGGAAGGCCATGAAATTGCTGGATCGCATTGAGCGACATCTGAAGGAATCGCACATGTCGGCGACACGGTTCGGTCGTCGTGCGGTTGGCGATCCGCGCTTCGTGCTTGACCTACGAGCTGGGCGCAGACCGCGCCGAAGGACTATCGAGAAGGTGGAGAACTATCTCGGAGCCGGACCGCCCCAGAATTAGTTCTCTGGAAATTCACGAAATTCTCATGGGTTTGTCGCAACCTGCCTTGGCGCGAGCTCCGCGGTCCGATACCGTCTGGCTCATTCAGGGTTTCTCCGTCCGGTTGCATTTCGCAAGCTTGGCCTGCTTCCGCACCAGTTCGCAGGAGCCCGCTATCTTTACGGGCTTCTGGGGGCTGCATGGAAATTACCGAATGGCTTGGCCATGGGCTGATCTACTTCTTCACGGAAATCCCGCTCATCGGCGATGCGATGGCGGCATTTCTGGCGATTGTGCTGATCGGAACAGCCTTCGCAATCGCGTACCGTTACAAGCGGCAATATCATGCCCCTCTTGCTGATGCGATCGACGCCCGCGTCCGCCTGCTTGACGAAATAACCGGCGGCAGCACCGCCGATGTCGACCAGGCGCGCCTCGAGTTCGCGCGCCGCTTCAATGATATCGACGCCCAGATGATGGAGGCGAATGGCGCTGAGGCGCTGCCGCTTCGCAGAACCTGGGAGGAATATCGCGAAACGATCGTCGATCCCTCGGCCGATGTTCTCCAGAATTCCGCTCGTCCCGAACACTTCTTCGTCAATCTTGGCGACCGTCATCGGGGGCTGAACTGGTTCGCGAATATTTTCATCGCCATCGGCCTGTTGATCACCTTCCTGGGCATCATCGCAGCTCTCTCGACACTCGACTTCAGCGGCGGTGTCGACGCGATGCAGGAGCGGCTCAATGATCTCATGAAGGTAGCGGGAGCGAAGTTCTGGGCCTCTGTGGGGGGCATCGTGGCTTCCATCGTTCTTCGATCCTATGACTACCGCTTCGGCAAGCGCATCAATGATGGGCTGTCCATGCTGTGTGACAAACTCGAGCATGGAATGGCCTATCTGCCGCCGCAACGGATCGCGAGCGATCAGCTGGCACAGCTCAAAGAGCAGACTCCGGCACTCCGCACCTTTTCCGAGCAGCTTGCTGCCGCCCTCGACGGGGCCTTGGAAAAGCAGATGGCGCCCATGATCACGCACCTGGGGTCGATCCAGCAGGGCATCGACAAGATCAGCGGTGGCGGGGGTGAAGCCGTCCGCGACGCGATTGCTTCAAGTGCCGGTGCAGAGATGGCGGGCCTCGCAGATGCCATTGGTGCAATGACCGTCTCGATGGCCACGATGTCCGAACGTATCGAAAAACAGACCGGCGAAGCCGATCGCCAGATCGAAGAGGCTGTCAGGCGCTTTGGCCAGGCGTCGGAAGAGATGCGGTCGGCCTTTGGCGAGCTCAACCGCAATTTTGGCGTCGTGGCCGACCGCATGCGCGAAGAAAACGAGCAGGCAAGCGAGCTTGCCAGACAGCGGATGGACGAATTGCTGAGCAATCTTGGCAATACGCTCGACGAGATGAAATCCGGACTCGCCTCGGCAGCCAGTCAGATGGGTGAAGCCTCGGCACGCGCGGCGAATGACGCGGCCCGGATCGGCCAGGAGGCAATGGAAAAGTCATTTTCCGAGTTCGTTGAACGGTTCAATCAGACCGGCGGCCCGCTGGTAGGCAGCATGAAAGACGCGGGCGATGCCATTTCCACGTCTGCGGACCGTCTCTCGACTGCACAAAGTGCTATCGGAGATCACGCGCGAGCGATCGAGCAAGTCGCCGCTCGCTCGAGCGATCTGGCGACGGCGTTCGGAACGGTTGCCAACGACGTTGAGGCGGCAACCGCGCCTGTACGCCAGTCGGCAGTCTCGATAGCCGAAGCAGTCAAATCGGTTGAGACCATCGTTTCCCGAAATGCACAGTCATCCGAGAGCGCTCGTGACGAAATGCGCCAGCTTGCGGCAGCGCTAAGCGAGACCGCGAGCGCGGCCTCCTCCGCATGGTCGGAATATCGTGCTCGCTTCGAGGATGTGGACCGCGCTCTTGGTGACGCAATCGAGAAGATCTCGGATGCTGCCGGCAACCATGCGTCGAACCTCAACGAACGGGTTGGCCAGATCGACAAGGCTCTGGGCGATGGTGTGGCGCAGCTCGCCGGCGCACTCGAACCGCTCACGACCCTGCGGGATACCGTCGAGGAACTTGCCGGCATCCTTGCAAATCAGAACAGGGAAGCCGCTGAATAATGGAAGGCGTGGTTCGCCGGAAGCCGCCTGAAGAGGGCGAAAGCTATTTCATGTCCATGACGGACATGATGGTCGGCCTGCTTCTTATTTTCATCATCCTGTTAGCCTACTTTGCCCTCAATCTGCAGACCAAGACCGAAGAGCTGACCGGCGCAAACAGGACCCGCGCCGAGATCCTCAACGATCTGCAGCAGTCTTTGAAAGACCGAGGGCTCCAGGTAGAAATCGACACCAAGACAGGAGTTCTGAGGCTCCCCGACGATGTTCTGTTCGACAAGGGCCAGTGGGAACTGACGGAGAGGGGGCAGGCCGCCATCAGCAAAGTTGCCAGCGCCATGGTTGAGGTCTTGCCGTGTTATACCGCCTCCGATCTTTGCGAAGGCGAACGCTCGCCCCATTTGATCGATGCTGTATTTGTCGAGGGGCACACGGACTCCGACGTCATGTCTGGAGGCATGAACAACTATGGGCTTTCGGTGCGCCGGGCAGAGACGACCTTCACCATGCTCCAGCGCAACCAACCGGCCCTGCGTGGTTTTCTTAATAAGCCGGCGGGAGAAGACGGCTCGGCACCGATCCTGAGTCTTAGCGGCTACGGTCCCGACCGTCCCGTCGATCGTGGAGACTCCGAAGAAGCCAAGAAGCGTAATCGTCGGATCGACTTGCGCTTCCTGATGACGACGCCAAGCGCCGGCCTCGACCGCGACATTTTGAGGCAGGAGCAATGAGTTCGCTGCGGTCTGCAATCGCGAGAATGGAGGCCTTGGCATCCGCCGGGCTGGCGAAACCTCCGACGACACAGCCCGAGTTGCAGCGACAATTGGCAAAGCTCGATGCATGTGTGGGCGAAGCAGAACCCGTCATTGAGCTTAAGCCATTCCTGCGAGGGGCGGCCGATACCGGCGCAAACGGGTTACCGCGGTTTCAGCTCAACAGGGTCCTGCGCGGCGCATGGTGCGACCCGGAGTTCGATGAGCTGGGCGTGGCGGCGCTCGAACGGGCCGATGTCGATCATCGGCGCAGTTCCGACCAGGCCGTGATCGATGGCTACCTTACCTATTTCCCGACAGGCCGCTCGATCATGCCAATGCTAGCAGAAGCTGCATCCCGCGCTGCCGTTCGGCATGACTGGGCATGGCGCGAGCGCGGCGCACGGTGGGATCTGTTCAAGCCGCAGATGGGACCAGCCAAAGTGGCGCGCGATTTTGTTACGCGCGATGCAGACGGCATTTCCCATTTGATGCGCGAGACAGGTCTTGGCGCAAACCTTGCGGCGAGCGGGTTTGGTCAGGCAACATTCGCCGAGACCTGCAAGGCAACCGCACAGCTTCAGCCTGCCGAAGCAGTCGGCCCGCAGCGCAGTATCCTGCGTATGTTTGATACAGAAGCGCAGGCAGGACAGTTGGAACTGGTTGTCCGCGCCCTGCTAGAACCCTGGGTCAGGACCAAACCCGAACCCGAGCATCGAAAGGCAATTTCCGAGTTTCTGCTCGATCAGGTGGGTGATCCGCGTCTCCAACGTACCCGGTGGGACAGGATCGTACGATCGCTCGCCGAGTCGATCGGTGAAGAGCGTGCGCGCGAGGTCACTCAGGTGTTCAAGCGCTGGCTTACCGAAGTCGCCATGCGCGAGTTCTTCCGCGCCATCGCGAAGACCACGGATCGGCCTGATCAGTGGAAGCAACGCGAAGCGTTTTGGATCGCATATCTCGATGAAGGATTGGTCACCGACGCATGGCCCGCGCTGGGATCGCGCGCGAAATATCAAATCGATTCTCTTATTCGCCAGAGTGGCGAACGACCAGAATACGGTCAAATTCGAGGAGGTCCCTCCCAATCTTCATCCATCATCATGCAGATAGGCGATCTGCGCATATCGGAATGGAGCGATAACGGATCCTGCCGCTTCTGGAGTGACACCGATCCCGGAGCTCCGAAACTCTACGCAAAGGTCTACGACGGCGGGAAGCTGCGGACCACCAGCGGACGGTCGGATTTCGAGTATGAGTCTCATGTCCCAGCGAGTCCTGGATGGGAAGGCAAGTTCGCCGGTATCATCCATCGCCGGACATCAATAGCGCATCCTCGTTTCGGGAGAGGCCGGGGCCGCAACTGGAATGATCGATGGTAACGACCAAGTTCATTGCCACACAGAACGAGGACGGCGGTGAGACGATTGCGCTTCTCCGCGAGAAGCCAGGCGGGCTTTTCCGGCGAGCATCAAACGAAATTGTGCCGGTCTCGGAGTGGCCAAGAGCAGCCCCTGAAGCTGGTCAGGCCGCTATGGCGTTGGCTCGAGCTCTCGATAACGATGGTCAGATCAGCGAGGAGGCGGAAGGCATAGTCCTTCCACCGCAGATCGTTGCCCGGCTCGATGAGGCCGACGCATTCGCCCTCGGTCTTCCTCCGGCTACATCCATAACCCTTCAGCTCAACTCGGGAGGTTCGCTCGCTGAAGGAACAATCAAAGTCGATACGAAATGGGTCCGCCGCGGTGGTCTGCCGGTTCGAGCCGACATCGCTGGCGCGCGTCTGCGAGAGGGCGGGCGTGTCGGACGAATTCCCGAGCCGATCTATTCGGCCTTCCAGGCCGCACTTGCAGTCAATGCGGCTGATGATCCCGATCAGCGCCGTGCTGCCTTTGCCGAACTTCGTTCGACGCTCGGAGATGACATCGGCACCGGCATCGAGGCGGATGGCTTTCTCGAGCGTGTCCGGATTGCCTATGCCGCCAATTTTTCACTCAACGCAAAGACCGACCATGGACGTTTCGACTTCGACCCCGTCCTCTTCTCGAGAAACGTAAGCGAGAGCGCTGAGGGTGACCTGGTCGACGAAGAAGAAGCGTCGCTGCTTACCCCGCAGGACAATCAGCATTTTCAGCGCCGGTTCCGGGGTCAGGACGGCGGGCGGCGAAGCTATCTGCTTTCCGACGGAACGCTCCTTTTTCTTGACCCGATGCTGGGCAAGGCCCTCGACATCGTGCGCGCAAAGCAGGTGGGCACCTCACAGGAAAAGCGCGAATTCCTGCGTTCGCCGCAACGTATCCTGCGTGAAGAACTCAAGCTTGACGCGGCAGGCGATGACGAGGCAGCTGATCGTCTCTTCATCGAGACACAGCAGTTTTCCGAGCGGGTCAGCGGGATCGAGGTCTGGCAAAAGCCGGTCCTACCCTGGATCAAACCCAAGCCGAACAGCTGGCTGCCTGAAGGGTTTGGATTGCGGATCGGGGATCCGCCCGACGCGCGTCATGTTGAGTTGGCTCCAGGTGAAGCTGAAACGATCGCAAGCGAAGTCGAGACAGCGATTGACGCAGGCAAGGAAACGATCGCCTGGCGCGACGAAAGCATCCCCGCGACGCCTGCAACGCTGCAGGCCGCGCGAGCAATTGCAGACCTTGAACGTGAGATCGCTGATGAGGTCGAGGGACGCGCCTCGGACAGAACCGAACGCGAGAGCGTCGATATCTTCTTCCTTCAGGTCGGAGAGAATTTTGAGCAGCTGGACTATGCGCGGCTGCCTCGTCCCGACGCTGAAGTGCAGGATTTCGATGCTCCCGAGCTGCCCAAGGGACTGAGATCGGAACCCAAGCCTCACCAGGTGCAGGCGTTCGCATGGTTTGCCGAGGCCTGGGAGCGTCGCATGCCGGGTGTCTTGCTCGCCGACGATATGGGGCTCGGAAAGACCTTCCAGGCGCTCATGTTCCTGCTGTGGCTGCGAAGCAAAACGCCTCACCCGAAGCCCGTCTTGATTGTCGCGCCCACAGGTCTTCTTCGGAATTGGCAAGCCGAGCTCTCGCAGCACATCGAGGCAGAGCTCATGGGGCCTGTTGTCGAGGCGTTCGGCGCCAACCTGCGCAATTTCCGTCTCGAGGCTGGGAGCGACATTCGCGGGGGAACCTCGCGTCTCGACGTGTCCGAATGGAATGACGCCGGGATCGTCCTGACGACCTACGAAACAATGCGCGATTATCACATGAGCTTCGCGCGCATTCCGTTCGCTGCAATCGTCTACGATGAAATCCAGAAGCTCAAGAATCCTGCCAGCCAGATGACGCGCGCTGCAAAGGCGCTGAACGGCACAATCCAGATCGCCATGACTGGCACACCGGTCGAGAACCGGTTGCAGGACCTGTGGTCGATTGCCGATACGGTATATCCAGGTTTTCTTGGCTCGAGCCGGGAATTCGAAAGCAGCTTCCCTGCGAACGATCTCGAGCGCCTTGGCGATCTCCAGCACCGTCTGATCGAGCGCGACAAAGAACTTCCACCTTTCATGCTGCGCCGGATGAAGGACGAAATCCTGACCGGGTTGCCGGAGAAGAAGGCCCGCAAATATCCGGTCGAGATGCCGGCCGCGCAAGCGCAGGCCTACGACCTCGTGCTAGCCAGAGCGCGAGCGCTACGGGAAAGCGGCGAACAGGGTGCGATGCTTAAAGTGCTGCATATGCTGCGCGGTACATCGCTCCACCCGTCACCGCCGCGCGGAATTTCGAACATCGACGAGTACATCGGGCAATCTGCACGGCTGAAGAAGACCTTCGAAATCCTTGAGGAGGTCAAGCAGCGCGGCGAAAAGGCCCTGCTATTCTGCGAAGATCTCGAGATGCAGGCCTTCCTCGCGATGGCAATTCAGGAGCGCTTCGCGCTCGAGCGCCGCCCGATGTGCATCAGCGGGAAGGTTGCGGGCCATAAGCGCCAGGAGATGGTGACTGCCTTTCAGAGTTCGCCGGCCTCATTCGACGTTCTCATCCTGTCTCCCAAGGCTGGCGGCGTGGGGCTCACGATCACCGCAGCAAACAATGTGATCCATCTGTCCCGCTGGTGGAATCCGGCCGTTGAAGATCAGGCGACGGACCGCGCCTACCGGATCGGTCAGACCAGGCCAGTGACCATTCACATCCCGATGGCTGTCCATCCGGACGAAGCGATCGGACCTTCAAGCTTTGACCAGCGTCTCGACGCCCTCATGGAGCGTAAGCGTTCGCTGAGCAGGGGTCTGCTCATGCCGCCGGAGAGCGATCGCGATGTAGAAGACCTGCTTTCCGATGTGCTCGACGGGCGCCCTGCAGAGAACCGTGATCGAAGTAGTGCGTATGCCGCCGCAGGGCAGGCGCCAGTGGATATTCAGGACACTGATTACAGCGCGAGTATTCGACAGGCGGAACCGCCTTCCCCACCAGTCGCACAGTCGGAAATCGAAGAGCCGACGAGAGACGAGGAGAGTGCTCGCTCTCGCGGACCCGCGAGCGACAACACAGCTAGTTCCGCAAACCTTGATCCGGCTGCGGAGCACGCGGCAGAACCAGGATTAGAAGAAGCGGCGCGCACGCAGTCTCACTCGGATCCTGGCGAGACAGCAGCGAGCAATGCCGAGCGAAAGATCCGGCGCCCCATTCTCTCCGTGCGTACTCCCGTCGAGGCGGCAGAAGCACGCGTTCCCTTCGTTCAGCGGGTCGTGTTTGAACAATATGGACAACGCGACTGGACGATTTTCGAGCAGTACGCGCGCGACGCGCGAATTGAACGGCTCGAAATCCAGGACCCCTATTGTTGCGCTGACGAGCAGGCTCGCGGGCGCCTCATCAATTTCATCGGTCGCTTCGAACAGCTCGCTTCGGAAATCGCGGCCGTTCAAATTGTGACGTTCGACGCTGATTCCGTGCAGACTCGTGACCCTGAAAGCACGCGTGACCAGCGTCAGGACCTTGAAGATCGGTGGAACCGTATGCTGGCCTCCGTCCCCCTCCACCTCGCACAGAAGTCACGGCGCTCGGGCGGCGACCTGCACGATCGTTTCGTGAGGGCTAAACTGGAGAATGGCGATACCGTCATCTGGGATCTTGGACGGGGTATCGACGGTGTCATGAACGCGCGCTGGTCTTGCGTCGTGAATGCTTTTTACGAGGGCTCGATTTCGACCTCTCGGGCAATTCACTGAAAAACCTGACCTTCATCATTGATTATGAAGTAACGTTCAGAGATGTTGAGGTAAGTGAGGGTGTTGTCTGGCATCCATGATTGCGAGAGTGTCCGTCGTCAGAACATTTGGCACAACTCGCGGCGTAAATTAGCGGAGTGCGGGCCTCGTCAGGGGATGGATGTTAAGCGGCGAGCTTGCGGTGTTGCAAGCGCCGATATTCGATGGTCTGTCGTT
>Ga0207882_1000096_pt1 | contig 48608 bp, 51 predicted proteins | sample MalvirmetaMSP103_FD_184228 | JGI IMG/M metagenome (GOLD analysis project Ga0207882, IMG submission 184228) | Marine viral communities from the Deep Pacific Ocean - MSP-103 (SPAdes) | ecosystem: Environmental > Aquatic > Marine > Oceanic | place: Pacific Ocean | collected 2011-05-15 | reverse complement strand
TGCCGACCGACCCTCGCCCGCTTGCGGGAGAGGGGGGACCGCTCGCGAATGCGAGCGGTGGGTGAGGGGAACGGCCATGCCCCAGGCGATTCATTGTGCGGGGTGCCGCTCGCGGCATGGCCGTTAACGCTTACCCGATCGTCGCGCGCGAGACCGTTTTCGTGCAGCGCAAGGAGAGAGAAATGCGGTGTACTAGCCGTACACAAGAGACGAACGACGCGTCGATGTGCGCCGGCATGGTCTTGACCATGCCATCAAGATGGCATGTCGGGCCGCGCCCTTCGGGTTGGCGACGACCGGGTCAGTGTTAGCAGGCCCTAAGCCTCCCACGAGAGTGCTTTTTTTCTTATAGTGGCACTTACTGTACGCGGCCGTATGGATACGCCCGCCAAGAACGAAATGGAGTGAGGAGAGCGCGTGGAAAAAGTCTGGCTCAAGGAATATCCGCCCGGCATACCGGCCGAAATCGACAGTTCGGCCTACAACTCGGTTGTGGACCTGGTCGAGAAAAGCATCGCCCGCTTTCGGGAAAAGCCGGCGTTCGAAAATCTCGATCACAGCATCAGCTATGACGAGCTCGATCGGCTGACCCAGGACTTCGCATCCTATCTGCAGAATGTGCTGGGTCTGGACAAGGGCGATCGCGTCGCGATCATGATGCCCAACCTGCTGCAGTACCCGGTTGCCCTGTTCGGCGTGCTGCGTGCCGGCATGGTGGTGGTCAACGTCAACCCGCTGTATACACCGCGCGAACTCGAGCATCAGCTCAATGACGCCGGCGTGCGCGCGATCGTAATCGTCGAGAACTTCTGCACGACGCTGCAGAAGGTCATCGGCCAGACCAAGGTCGAGCATGTGATCACCACGCAGATCGGCGACCTGCTGCCCTTCCCCAAGCGCAGTCTGATCAATCTGGTGGTCAAGCGCGTCAAGAAGATGGTGCCAGCCTGGGACATTCCCGGAACGATTCCGCTGCGTACGGCACTGGCACGCGGCAAGGCGCAAGCCTACAAGCGTGTTGCCTTGACCCATGAAGACATCGCCTTTCTGCAGTACACCGGCGGCACCACCGGACTCTCCAAGGGCGCGATTCTGAGCCACGGCAATATCGTCTCCAATGTATTGCAGGCCCGCACCTGGATCGGCGATCTCGCCAAAGACGGCCAGGAAATCATCATCACCGCGCTGCCGCTCTACCATATCTTCGCATTGACGGCGAACTGTCTGGTCTACTTCATCGTCGGCGCCAAGGGCGTGCTGATCACCAATCCGCGCGACATGCCGGGCTTCGTCAAGGAACTGGCCAAGCACCGCTTCACCGCGTTCACCGGTGTCAACACCCTGTTCAACGGACTGCTCAACACGCCGGGATTTTCCGAGTTGGACTTTTCCTCGCTGAAGATGACGCTGGGCGGCGGCGCCGCCGTGCAGGAAGCGGTCGCGAAGCGTTGGGCGGAGGTCACCGGCAAACCGCTGTCTGAAGCCTATGGCCTGACCGAGACTTCTCCGGCGGTCACCATCAATCCGTTCAACAAGCCGGACTACAACGGCACCATCGGCGTTCCGCTGCCGTCCACGGACGTGTCGCTACGCGACGATGATGACAACATCGTGCCAACCGGGGAACCCGGAGAATTGTGCGTCAAGGGTCCGCAGGTCATGCAAGGCTACTGGAACCGGCCCGAAGACAATGCCAAGTCGTTCACCGCCGATGGCTACTTCCGCACCGGCGATGTCGCGGTCATGGACGACAAGGGCTACTTCAAGATCGTCGACCGCAAGAAGGACATGATCATCGTATCCGGCTTCAATGTGTTCCCGAACGAGATCGAAGGCGTGGTGGCGATGCATCCCGGCGTGCTGGAATGCGCCTGCGTCGGCGTGCCGGATACCAAGTCCGGCGAGGCGGTCAAGGTCTTCGTGGTCAAGAAGGATCCGGACCTGACGGTCGAAACACTCAAGACCTACTGCAAGGAAAGACTCACCGGCTACAAGGTGCCGAAACTCGTCGAATTCCGTGAGGAATTGCCGAAATCGAACGTCGGCAAGATCCTGCGCAAGGAACTGCGGGAATAGGCAAAGCTGCGATTGCGCCAAAACGCATTTTCCTTTGCGTCTTGGCGCAATCGCGCGAAACCTGCTTCTTCGCTCACGCCGCCCACCGAAACGGCTGACTGGGCACGCGGCCGCGGCACTTGAGAATGCGGGCACTGAGGCCACCGGCCACCGGCTCAAGCCGGATACGCAGAGCCGCAGGCGATGCCTGCGATTCCTGGCCGAGATCCCGGAACAGAATGCCGATAGCGTGGCCGGTTTCTGCTGCCAGCTGCAAGCGGCGCAGGTCCTGCCCGTCGAGCCGCCCCGGCCAGGCCAGCACCGTGCCGAAACAGGCCGCACGCAACAGCTGCTCCGCCGCCCAGTGACGGGCACTTTCACTTTCGGGATTCACGACCAGCAACCTCGACAGCACGACGCCGGCGTCGGCCAATGCAGGCGCGTACGGCAGGTGCGGCGGGCCAACCAAAGCCGCACGGCCGCCGGCCTGCGTCAGGCGCGCAAGCCAGGGCAGCACCAGTTGCAACTCGCCAACGCCTGGGTGCGGCAGCAACAACTCGCTCACCGCGCCCACCGGCCAGCCTCCGCCGGGCAACAAACGATCGAAATCGGGGTGCCCGGTGGCCTCGGTGCGCAGGCCGGCGTGTTCGCCGCCGCGCCACAGCTTCGGGTCGTCGAGCAGCGCGGCCAGCGCTTGTTCACGACTCATGGAAACACACCTTTGGCGAAAAATACCTTTTCATATGAAAGGTATTTTTGCGCCGAAATCCTTCGAAGCGTCAAGTGCTCCGAAACGGCATTCGCGCTAAGTCTGCGGCAATGCTCGAAATATCGTTCCGAACCATCCGGCCACTCAGCCGTCGGGCGGCAGACGCCATTGGCTGTCGGCATACACACCAGGCTTGAACACCGGTATGCGTACGTCTTCCAGCTCCGCGTGATAGGGATTGGGATTGGTCAGCACATTGGCGACCGGCACCAGCACGTCTCCGAGCGGATGCGGAAACGGCTGCGCGGCCAGATAGCTGATCAGCCCCCCCGGTACGGTCGTGGTCAACGAAGTCAGCGACAGCAACACCGAATACTGGGTCTGCTGTTCGAAGAACAGCAGACCGATTTCATCGCCGGCCTGCAGCACTTCGCCGAGTCCCGGCAGCATCACCGGATCGCCCTCGTCGAGCCAGCGGTTGGTGCTGTGCTCACCTTCGAGCAGACCGGTGACCTGATCATCGATCAGATACAGCTTTCCATTTCTTTGCAGACCGACACCGATCAGCGCGATGGCTTCATGCGTCGCCCCCATGCCGGGGCTGACCGTGATGCGACCGACGGTCGGCACGCCGGCCAGCACGTAATCGTCCTCGGGAATCGTCGCCAGGGACACGAACGTGGGCCGCCCCGCACCCAAGGGGATGTCGACCGTCACCTGATCCTCCTGGACCGGCAGGCTGCCGACGCCCGCCAGGCTGCCGAACGGCATCTCATCCAGGGCAACGCCGATTTCCGGTCCGGCCGGGGCATTCACCGAGGACTGTACCGAGATGCACAAGTCGGGCAGCGTCTCGAATTCCTCGCTGTCGAAGCCCTTCAGGTAATGGTCATACCAAGCGAGAATCGCATATACGCCTTGCACGCCGCCGCAATTGGCGGGGCCGTCCACCTGTTGCGCGAACGGCGAGAGATGGCCGCTTTCCATGCTGATCAGCCGGGCATCGCCTCCGGCCTCGCGGAAGTAGCGCCAGTTCACGTAAGCGTCTGTCAGATTGAACAGGCCGTCGCGATTGCCCTGCAGGAACAGCGCCGGCACCGATCTCAGTTTCGCTTCCGGTTCGCCATAGCCCCAGGGCTCACCTGCGGTCTGCTGGCGACGGAAATAGCCCATGCCCCGGTCGAGCAAACCGGTGAATTCATCCTCGGTCACCGGATGCGGCGAGGCCGAATCGCGGCCGATGCGCTCGATCAGGTCATCGTAGGTGCGGACGTTGAACGACAGCGGCTGGCGCACCGCCGCGCTGTTACACATGGTGTTCACCGCCGGCGTATTGATGGTGCCGACCACCGCCCCGTCCGAAGGCACCACGGCGAACAGGCACAGCAGCTGAATCCAGGATTGCTTGATCGCGCCACCGGCGGCCAGCGAATACAGCAGGTTGTTCCAGGTGGCGACCGGCACGATCGTGTCGATGCGCCGATCCAGCACCGCCAGCGGCAACTGCGCGGCGCCGCCATAGCTGTAACCGAGTGTGCCGACTTTCAGATCCTTGGCGATGCCCGTGTCGTCCTGGCGCCACAGGTGGAATTCCTCGGCGCGATCATAGAGCCAGTCGAGCAGGGCCCTGGCATCCAGGGTTTCCATGTCCGGACTGTTGAGTCGCGCATAGCCGCCGCCATTGCGCGGCTGGCTTTCGCCATGGCCGCGCTGATCCCAGCTCACCACCACATAGTTGTGATAGGCCAGCGCCTGGGTCATTTCATCGATCGAGGTCAGGCCCGCGTGCTCGGGATACAGCGCACCATCGGCCGCCAGTTCCCTGCGCCGCGATCCACCATAGCCATGCGTCTGCAGCACCAGCGGAAAGACCTCGCCCTCGCAACGTTCGGGCAGCATCACCGTTAGGAAGATTTCGGTGGTCGGCAGGGGATCGACACTCGGATCGACGTCCTGCGGCACCGGGCTGGTGAACGAATACGAGGTGGCGCTGGCCGCCTCTGGCGTCTCGCAGGTCTGATCCACGAACACGTCACCACCGCCGTTGGTGCCACCATCGACGTCGTCGCTGGAACCACAGGCTTGCAACAGGATGAGTATCGCGAGGCAGCACAGCAGTCGGGTCGGCATGAGTTCGCGCATGGCACATTCCTGATGGCGGGGCGGAAAAACTGATCCGCTTTTCGCCCGGTTCCGCCTCGCACCACAAGGACAGACCGCGCCACACAAACGGCTTGCACAGTGATGCCGGACCTCCCGACAATGCGCGACCGACGAGTTCGTCGCTCCCGCCGCCCCTCCACGAGCCCTTGCAAAGCCCCCCATCAACACGCGGCACGACCAACCGCATCGGCCGTTTCCCGTACGACCCGGCGCGTCTGCCTTTCTTCTATGGCTGGGTGATCCTGATCGGCGCCACGCTGGGGGTGCTGATGAGCGCGCCGGGCCAGACCGTGGGCGTTTCGGTGTTCACCGATTTCCTGATCGAGGCGCACGGGCTGTCACGCAATCTGCTGAGCCTGGCCTATCTGGTGGGCACCATCGGCAGCGCCCTGCTGCTGTCGCGCGTCGGACGCGCCTACGACCGCCATGGTGGGCGCTGGCTGGCGGTCGGTGCCGCATTGATGCTCGCGCTGGTCCTGGCCGGCCTGAGCGTGTCGCCGATCGCAAGCACCACCCTCGCCTCGCTGCTTCCGCAAAGCTATTCCGGGACTGCCGCGTTCCTGGTCATGACGATCGGCTTTTTCCTGCTGCGCTTCTTCGGCCAGGGCGCCCTGACACTGGCCTCGCGCAACATGGCGATGGAGTGGTTCGAGAAACGCCGTGGCCTCGCCAATGCAGTACTCGGTGTCTCGGTGGCGTTCGGATTCTCGTCAACGCCGCGGGTTCTCGAAGCCCTGATCCAGCACGGCGGCTGGCAGTGGGCGTGGCGGATACTGGCGCTGGTACTCGCCGGCTTCGCGCTGTTCGCATTCATCGCCTTCCGTGCGCGACCCGAGGACCACGGCCTGCGGCCCGACGGCAACTTGGCGCTCAAGGCGCGCAAGACCCATGCGGAAACCGATGCCGGGCGTTCGTTCACGCTGGCCGAGGCACGCCGAACCTACAGCTTCTGGGTGTTCGCGCTGAGCGCGGTGCTCTGCGGCCTGCTGCTCACCGCCTGCACCTTCCACGTGGTATCGATCTTCGGCGAAGCCGGCATCAGCCGCGAACGCGCGGTCGGCGTCTTCATCCCGGCCGCCTTCATCGCCGTGAGTTTCGAGTTCGTCGGCAGCTGGCTCAGTGACTACATCAAGCTCAAATACCTGGCGATGGTGCAGATGACCGGCATCGTCGTGCTGTCCCTGGCGCTTGCCACGCTGACCGAAACCCGGTCGATGCTGCTGGTAGTCATCGGCATCGGCATGATGCAGGGCATGTTCGGCATCACCTCCAGCCTGGCCTGGCCACGCTTCTTCGGGCGACAGCACCTCGGCGCAATCTCCGGGTTCGTGATGTCGCTGGTGGTTGCCGGCACCGCGATCGGGCCCTATCTGTTCAGCTTCGTCCACGATGTTTTCGGCAGCTACGCGCCCGCGGCCACGGCCTGCGCCGTGTTCGGCGCCGCGCTGCTGCTTGCGGCGGCACGCGCCGAGCGCCCGCGGTAGGCCCGGATCCACAGCCGACCGTTCAGGCCAGTTTTTCAATACGCAGCGTAGCGCCGTCCGCAGCGACCACACGAACAGTATCGCCAGCGGCGCACTCCGGCCCGCTGACGCGCCAATGGCTATCGTCGACACGCAGCTTGCCGACACCGTTGACGATCGGTTCGTCCAACGTGAACACCCGGCCCACGTAGGATTCGCCGCGACGGTTCAGCGTGGGGCGCTCGCTGACGAAGCTCAGCGGCTTGAGCTTGCGCCAGGCCAGCACCGCCGCCACCGACAGCACACCCCAGAGCACGAACGCCAGTGTCCAGTCCAAGGCCGGAACCAGCCAGGACACGCCGCCGACCACGATCGCCGCGGCGCCCACCCACAGCAGGATGAACTCGGTCGGCAGAAACATCTCCAGCACCAGCAGCGCGAATCCCAGCGCCAGCCAATGCCAGAACTCGAACGTCACTGCCCGCCTCCGCCACCGAGCTTCTTGGTCAATTCGGTGATACCGCCCAGGGCGCCGATCACATTGCTGGCTTCCAGCGGCATCAGCACCAGCTTTTCGTTGGGGCTGGTGGCGATCATGCGCAGCGCCTCGATGTAGTTGTTGGCCACGAAATAGTTGATCGCCTGGATATCGCCTTTCTCGATCGCCTGCGAGACCATCGTGGTCGCGTTGGCTTCGGCCTCGGCCGCGCGCTCGCGCGCCTCGGCGTCGCGGAAGGCGGCTTCCTTGCGGCCTTCGGCCTCCAGGATCTGCTCCTGCTTCTCGGCCTCGGCAGCCAGAATCTGCGCCTGACGCTCGCCCTCGGCCTTGAGGATCGCGGACTGACGCGCACCTTCGGCTTCGAGTATCGAGGCCCGCTTGAGACGCTCCGCCTTCATCTGCCGCGCCATCGCGTCGACCAGATCGGTTGGCGGGCGGATGTCCTTGATCTCCACGCGCGTGACCTTGAGGCCCCAGGGGGTGGTGGCGTCGTCGACCACCGTCAGCAACTGTGCATTGATGTGATCGCGCTGGCTCAGCAGCGAATCCAGGTCCATGGAGCCCATGACCGTGCGCAGATTGGTCATCGTCAGATTGAGGATCGCGTTCTGCAGGTTGTGTACCTCGTAGGCCGCCTTGGGCGCGTCCAGCACCTGGAAGAACACCACGCCGTCGACCCCGACCATGGCGTTGTCCTTGGTGATGACTTCCTGCGAGGGCACATCGAGCACCTGCTCCATCATGCTGATGCGATGACCGATGCGGTCCACATACGGCACCAGCCAGTGGAAGCCCGGACCGAAGGTGGCGCGATAGCGGCCGAAACGCTCGATCGTGTACTCCGTGCCCTGTGGCACCGTGACCACGCCGCGCCAGGCAGTCACCAGCAGAAAGACCCCGACCACGATCGCCACGATTGTGCCCATGTCCAAGACCCCGATTGTGTCCATGTCCGCCCCCATTGAAGCCGGATTGTAGCCCGGCCCGCGGCTGCGCCAATCCCCTATGCTTGCGCTCCATCCGAAGCTCAAATGCACACCGAGCCATGCGCAATCTGATTCTTCACAACCCACGCTGCAGCAAGTCCCGACAGGCCCTGGAACTGATCCAGGCGCGCGGCATCGACGTCGACATCGTCGAATATCTCCAGCAGCCGCCGACAGCGGCCGAACTCGCCGAAATCTGCGATTTGCTGGACATCTCGCCATTGCAGCTGATGCGCACCCAGGAAGCGCTGTTCGGCGAGCTGGGTCTGTCGCGTGACAATGGCTACAGCGACGCGCAGTGGCTGGCGGTACTGGCCGAACACCCGCGGCTGATCGAACGCCCGGTGCTGGTCTACAACGGCAAGGCGGCCATCGGCAGGCCCCCAGAGAACGTGCTGGACATCCTCTGAGGCCGGCACGACAGCGCTCAGCAGCGCGTCGGTTTCAATTCCAAGGGCTCCGCGAGCGCACGGGAAGTCCAATCCATGAGCAACCTCGTCATTTCGGGTGGTTCATGTGCTTCCAATACGGTTTACTCTACGAAGACCCGATCAAAAAAGTCAGGGAAGAGGGCGCAATGAAATACTGGAAACTCGGTTGCTTACTGGCCGCTGCACTACCGCTTGGTGCGCAGGCAGGCGAAGGCTACTACTTCGGCGTGGAAGCCGGCATCAACTATCTGGATGACCAGAACCTCAGGCTTTACTACAACGAAGATCGTCCGCTGGTCGAAAATGGGACGTCCATCGCGGATGTGGACTACGACGATGACTGGATGGGCGGCCTGCTGTTCGGGTACTCGTTCGCAAACGGGCTGCGTCCGGAGCTGTCGATCGCCTATCGCACGAATGATGTCGATGGTGCCTTCCTTCCGTCTGGCCTGCTCGGGCTGGGTGGCGGCGAAGCCGACGTGGTCAATGGCAAGGAAGTCGCGAGTTCGTTGTTCGCCAATCTGTGGTGGGATCTGTTCCCCTCGCGCTTCTTCCACCCATATCTGGGCGGCGGTGTCGGTGGCCTGTATGTCGAAGCCAAGGACTTCGGCTATGACGGTGACGAGCTCAATGACGATTCCGACGCGGTGTTCGCCTATCAGCTCGGCGCCGGCCTCGGCTTCGACCTGAGTCCGCAATGGACGCTGTCGATCGACTATCGCCGCGTCTGGGGCGAGGAAGGCGAATACAACCTCGTCGACGACACCCCGGTATCCCGTGTCCACTTCGATTACGACGCCGAAACCACGATGCTGAGCCTGCGTTACTACTTCGGCAGGCGCGAGCCGGAAGCGCCGCCGGCGCCACCGCCGCCGCCCGAGCCGGTACGCGTGGTCGAGCCGGTCGAGCCGCCTCCGCCTCCACCACCGCCGCCCTGCGAACCGCCGAAAGCCGGCCAGCAGTTCACGCTGGAAGGCTGCGTGCTGGGCGACACGATGGTGCTGCAGGGCGTCAACTTCGAATTCGACGAAGATCGTCTCACCCTCAATGCCAAGACCCTGCTCGATCAGGTGGCCGGCGCATTGACCAAGCGTTCGGACATCAAGATCGAGCTTGAAGGTCATACCGACAGCAAGGGCTCGGATACCTATAACCAGGCGCTGTCCGAAGCGCGCGCCGCATCGGTCAAGCGTTATCTGATCGAACGGGGCGTGGCTGGCAGCCGCATGAGCACGGTGGGCTACGGCGAAACCATGCCGGTGGCCGACAACGCCACCGACGAAGGCCGCGAGCTCAACCGTCGAGTCCAGCTCAAGGTCACGGCCTCGGATCGCTAGAGCGGGTCCGGTCAGCGACAGGCCTTACTCGAATGCCTCCCCTGCTGGGGAGGCATTTTTCTTGGCGCCGTGACAGGTAGGCTCATCGGACCGCGCATGGATTCCGGATCAAGCCTGCGGCTCAGCCGCCGCCGAACACGCGCCTCAGGATGTCGGTGGTGCGCGCGGCCGGATTCTCACGAATGCGCTGCTCCTCGTCCGCGATCTTCAGGAACAGCCCGTCGAGCGTTTTATTGGTGACATAGTCGTCGAGATCGGTCGCGGTAATGCCGCCCATCTGCAGGATCGGCCCCAGCGAACCGACGAGCTGCTTGTACTGCTGGGTCACGCCAACCTTGGCCGTCGCGGATTTCACGATCGGATTGATCTTGCTGTACAGCTCGGTGCCGGCGGTTCTGCGGAAGTACTGCGTGGCCGCGTCGTCGCTGCCCTGCAGGATCGAGCGCGCATCCGCCACCGTCATCTTGCCCACGGCATTGCCGAAGATCGACGCCACCTGCGGCACCGCCTGCTCGGCGGCGCGATTCAGGGTGAGCTGGAATTCATCGAGCTTGGGACCGTAACCGAACTGACGTGCGGTGCTTTCGTATTTGGCGAGCGCCGCCGGCAAGGGAATCCGGACTTCGCCGTCCTTCCAGAAACCATTGGCGGTGCCGAGCTGGTTGATCGCCGTGGTCGTGCCCTGGGCCAGAGCCTCGCGCAGACCCGACAGGATATCGCTCTGACTGAGCTGACCGCTGCCCTGCTGGGTCTGGATCGCATCGAGGATGCGGCCGGAACTGGCCTGCCAATCGGAGTCCGCACAGGCGGTGAGAACCAGCGGCAACAACAGCATGGGCAGGCGGCGCATACGGGGACTCCAGTCTGGATAGGCAATGCGCCCAAGGGTGGCAGCATCGGTGTGTCGCGTCCACGCACCGGCTGCGACCGTCTCATTCCCGTATCACGTCCATTTCGGCCCGTATCGTTCTTTGTCGGCCCGGTTCAGGCAAAGGTTCTGATCGCCGCCAGCACCTCCGGCCAGACAGCCGAACAGCGTCGCCGGAACATGTCGATATGACCAATGCGCTCCAGACCGAAACGATGCGGTTGCAAGGAACGCTTGGTCAGCGGCGCGTTCGGGAACAGTCGCAGCAAATCGTCGATATTGGCAGGCGTGGCGATGGGGTCGTCGCTCGCATTGAGCGCGACGATCGGCACCTGAATCTCGGCGTAGTACTGTCGCGCGATCGACTTCCCGAAATCATTTTCGACATAGCCGGGACTGCTGCACCAGTACCCCCATTGCCGCGCCACGCCACGGGGCAGGTCTTCGCCCCAGCCGATGATCCGCGCCGGTACGTAGCCCAACAGGGCACCGGTCATGGGCATGTACAGACCGAACAGCAGGCGCGCCGCCCAGCGCGTGCGCGGATACAGATTCGCGACGTGGCCGGACGATCCGGACACCGCGACCACACCTGCCAATCGACCGTGATTCGGCATCAGCCCGACCAACTGGCCACCGGCGCTGTGCCCGAGAAGGATGGCCTGCCCGGCACCAGTTTCGGCCAACAGCGTGTCCAGCGCGGCCGGCATGTCGAGTTCGCCCCAATCCTGCTTGCGCACCTGGCTGTTGCGCACCGAGGCGCCGTGCAGCGAATCGCCGATGCCGCGATAGTCAAAGCTCATTACCGGATGGCCCTGCTCGCAAAGCCATTCGGCGAATGCCGTATAGAAGCGCTGGCGCACACCGGTCGCGCCGCACAACAGCACCGGCAGCCCCGCCGTGCGGGCCGCCGGCTCGTACAGGCGCGCCAGCAGCTCGGCGCCGGGCGCGGCGATACTCAACTCGCGCGTGTGGACGGCGGCGCTCATGGCATGGCTCCGTCGTCGGACGAGGGACGACGCTTGCGTGCCCAGCGTTCGGCCCAGATATTGAGGTCCAACAACTTCGGGCCCAGCTCGCATCCGAGCGGGCTCAGCCGATAGCCCTCGGGCGTGAGCGTGACGAGGTCCGCCTGTCGCAATTCGCGCAGACGCCGGTTGACCACACTTGGCGACAGGCCACCGCAGCGTTCCTGCAAGGCACGGAAGTTCAAGGGCGTTTCGCGCAGTTCCCAGAGTATGCGCAGGGCCCAGCGCCGGCCGATCAGGTCCAGCAGCTGCATCACCGGTCGCGGCTGCGAGCCGCTCGCCGAAGGTATTTTCGTTTGTGCCACGAAGACATTCCCGCTACACGATAGGTAGCGATGCTACCAAAACGATAGCGGATCGCAAGGACGCTGTACTGGGTCTCTAACGGCCATGCCGCACAAGCGGCATCCCGCCGCACGTGATTCATGTTAAACCGGCGCGCTACGCGCAGCTGTAACGCGCCGTCCCAGCAGGCGCAGCGGCACGAGCAGCACCCCATAGACCAGGCCGACGAACAGCGGTGCGCACAGGCACCAGATGCCGACACCGCCAAGCGCGATCAAGCCGAAATCAAGCATGAATTGCCACGGGCCGGCCTTGAAGCGCTCGACCAAATCGGGAACCGACAAGGCCAGATGCGGCGTGCCCAACCATTCGCCCGCCCGGTAGAACGGCAGCAAAAGCAGAATCTGCAAGGGATAGCCCAGATAGTTGGCGATCTGGATCAGTGGCTGGTTGAGCTTGAAGGCGATGCCGGTGAGCAGACACAGCAGCGTGGTGCTGCCGAGTATCGGGAACACCGACAGGCTCAGCCCCAGGGCGATCGTCAAGGCGATCTTTTCGGGTGACATGCCCTGCCGCAACTGATTCAGCACCGGCTCCAGCAAGTGCCGGCGCAGCCACGACCGGGCCCCGCTCACGCGCGACGCGTCAGCAAGGCGTCGAGACCGGCGTCGCGCGGAAGTGTCCAGACCTGCCATAGCACGAACACTGCCATGGCCATGTTACCGGTGAGATAGATCGCCAGCAGCCAGGCGATACGGGCTGGCCAGGTTCTGAGCTTGTAGGCGGCCCACAGCCAGAACGCGGTGAAGGCCAGATAGGCATCCACAAGCGTGGCGATGAACCAAGGGTGGGTCACGAGCTCGCGCGGCGTCTCGAAAATCGGCACCTGCAGGCTGGCCCAGCCGGTGGCGGCGAGAATCGCCGCCAGAAAGCAGCCGAAGACGATCGCAAGCCGATGTGGAGTCATGGCACCTCAGAGCTTGCGCAGGCTGATCTGCATAAGATCCAGCGAGCCCACGCGAAAGCCGCATTCGCAATAGGCCAGATAGTAACGCCACATGCGATAGAAGCGCTCGCCGAATTGACGCTTGATCGGCTCGCGCACGGCCTGCACGCTGCGGTGCCAGTGCGCCAGGGTTTCGGCATAGTCGAGCGCGAACAGCTGCGGGTCTTCGGGCCTCAGACCGGCGGCGACGGCGAGCTTCTGGAAGTGGTGCACCGGGCTCAGCATGCCCCCCGGAAAGATGTACTTCTGGATGAAGTCGCGCTTGTTGCGGTACTGATCGAAGATCTTGTCGGAAATCGTGATGCCCTGGATCGAGGCGATGCCGCCCGGCTTGAGCACGCGATGGATCGTCTCGAAATAGGTGGGCCAGAATTGCTCGCCCACGGCCTCGTACATCTCGATGGAGGCGATCCGGTCATAGTGTTCGCGCACATCACGATAGTCGCGCAGTTCGAACTTCACACGATCGGCCACGCCCTCACGCTCGGCACGGGCAGTGGCTTCCGTCCACTGTTCTTTGGACAGGGTAATGCCGGTGACGTGGCAACCACTGCGCTGCGCGCAGTAGACCGCAAAACCACCCCAGCCGCTGCCGATCTCCAGAAGATGATGCTCGGGCTTGAGGTCCAGCCGCTGGTACAGGTTCTCGAACTTGTTGAGCTGCGCCTGATGCAGAGTGTCGTTGGGGCTGGCGAACACGGCGCTGGAATAGGCCATGCTCTCGTCGAGCCACAGACGATAGAAATCATTGCCCAGATCGTAGTGATACTGGATGTTTTCCTTGGCGCGGTGCTTGGTGTTGGCGCGGCGGCGGTGCTGCAGCCAGCCATACAGACGCATGAACGGCATGCGCTCGTACGGACCCTTGTAATGCGGCTCGTTGAGGTACATCACCGCCAGCAGCGAGGCGAGATCCGGCGATTCCCAGCGGCCGTCCATATAGGCTTCGCCGAAACCGACCTCACCGTTCTTCAGCACCTGGCCGATCATCGCCGGGTCACGAACCTGCAGGACGCCGCGCGGACCGGGCTCGGTTCCCTCGTAGATGCGACGCGCACCGCCCGGCAACTGCACTTCCAGCGTGCCGACGCGCAGGCCCTGCAACATCCACAGCAAGATGCGCAGACCCAACGTCATGCGCTGCGGCGTGGCCTCGCGCTGCATCGGTTCGGTCAAGGCACGCATCAGCGGTTGCCCCGGTGTCGGTTGACGGCTCTCGCGTTCCAGTTCCTCATGCGACATCGATGAGTCTCCTCAAGAAATCTCTTTGTCCGGCGGCGACGGTTTCGAATGGAAACGGCCGCCGCGCAACCAGATCTTCAACGCTTCCCAGTGAATCGCCAGCACCACCTTGAGCGTGATCCAGGGCATCGCAAGCGTCTGCCGCAGCAGATTGCCGTCCGTAAACGCCAGCCGCGCTCCGATGAGGCGGGTGTCGATGGTCGGCTGCGACTCGCGGGTTTGTTGGATCAGCACCCGCAACCGTTCCCCGGGCTCGTCGAACTGGAAGCGATAGCGCCCGACCAAATCGAAGAACGGCGACACGTGAAAGGACTTTTCCTTCTCGTGTGACTGTTGATACGTGATCGGCGCGCCAGCGGATGCGAGCAGATAGCAATGACGTTCGCCGAAGGTGTTGCGCACCTCGGCGATGACTGCGCGCAGGCCACCGTCCGCGTGCTCGCAGTAGAACAGACTGATCGGATTGAATACCCAGCCGAACACGCGCGGCAGGCACAGCAGACGCACGCGGCCGCCGGCCAGGTCGATGCCGGCACTGCCCAGGGCCTGGTCGACCCAGGCGCGCAGGCCGCCCGGCGCGGCTGCATGGTCGCGGTCGTACAGGCTCAGCAGATTGAAGCGATTGTGGGAGAACAGGCGGTGCCGTGCGTGCAGCTGTGGCAAGGCGTCGATGTCCACCAGGAGGTAGAACAACCGGTAGACGAAGCGATACAGCGGCGGCACCTGGCGCCGGTGCATGACCTTGCAGCGGTACAGAACCGCCGCCTCGTCGGAGCTGGTGTGCGCCGCCGAATTCACAATACCGCCCAGTCCGGCAGACAGGCGGGATCGAGCCCCTGAACGGCGCGCAGACCGGACTTGAGCCCGTCCTCGTGAAAGCCGCAACCGGTCCAGGCGCCAGCCCACCAGATTTTGCGCCGCCCCTGGATTCCATCCAAAGCTGTCTGCGATTGCAGGATCGTGGCACCGTACTGCGGATGCGCGTACCGGGTCTGGTAGAGCACCGAGTCCGCGTGCGGTGGCCGCGGCGGGTTCAGCGACACGATGTAGTTCACCGGGCCGGGTATCGATTGCAGCTGGTTCATCCAGTAGCTGACGCCGATCGGCGTGTCGCTGAGCGCATCCTCGGCAAGCAAGGCGTTCCAGCTCGACCAGGCCCGGCGCCGGCGCGGCATCAGCGATTCGTCGGTATGCAGATAGGCCTCGTTTTCGGTGTACGGAATCGAGCCGAGCACCGCGCGTTCGGACTCGTCCGCGTCGTCCAGCATCGCCAAGGCCTGATCGGAGTGGGTGGCGCAGACCACGGCGTCGTATCGCCGCTCGGCGTCGGCGTCGCGAACCCGCACGCCGTCGGCGTCACGGTGAATCGCGCGCACCGCCGTGCTCGCACGCAGTTCGCCGCCAAAGCCCGCCATCAGCTTGTCCACATAGGTCTTCGATCCGCCGCGCACGACCTGCCACTGCGGACGCTCATAGACATTGAGCAGGCCGTGCGCATCGAAGAAGCGCGCGAAAAACGCGAACGGAAAGTCCATGACACCGCGCGTGGACGTGCTCCAGATCGGCCCCGCCATCGCTGCCAGATAACGCACCCGCAGCGACATCGGAAAGCCTTCCCGGTCGAGAAATTCACCCAAGGTGATGTCCGGCAGATCACCCTCGGCGAGACATTGCTTGACGCGTTTGTTGAGCCGCATCACCGCCAGCAGCATGCGGATGTGCGTGGGCGAGAACATCAGCGAGGGCTGCGCAAAGATCTTGCTCAGATCCTCGTCTCCGGCCCACTCGATACGCCCGTTTTCGACCGACACGCCCAGCGACATATCGGTGTTCTGGCGTTCCACGCAGAGACTGTCGAGCAGCGGATAGAAATTCGGATAGTTGACCGGATTGCAGACGATGAAACCGGTATCGATCGACAGCGGCCCCGCGGCGGTGTCGATGTCCACAGTGTTGGTGTGACCGCCCACGCGACGGTCCTGTTCGTACAGCGTGAGCTCATGGCGCCGGCCGAGGAAATAGGCGGCCGCAAGACCCGAGATGCCGCTGCCGATGACGGCGATTTTCATGATCCGGACGGTATGGAAATTAAGAGTGTGATACCGAATACGGATCAACGGCCTCTCAGGATGCAGGCACCCGCTCGTCGGCCGGCTGCAGCAGCGGCTCCAGCGTCGGCCAGATCGCATCGAGCAGGGCCGGCTGCGCGGCCGCCGTCGGATGCGCGCGGTCTTCCTGGAAATTGGCGGGATCGCGCGCGATGCTCGCCATGAAGAACGGCAGCAGGACCGCCCCGCTGTCCTCGGCCACGGCGTGGAATACCGCGCGAAAACGCTCCGTGTACTCGCTGCCGTAGTTCGGCGGCAGCCGCATCTCGAACAGCACCACCGTTGCGCCGGTGTCCTGGCTGGCCGCGACCAGCGCTTCGAGATTCTTGCGCATCGTCTCTAGCGGCAATCCGCGCAGACCATCGTTGGCGCCCAGTTCCAGCAGCACGATGTCAGGCGGATGCCGTTGCAACGTCGCCGGCAGGCGCGACAGACCACCGGCGGTGGTCTCGCCGGATACACTTCCGTTGACGATCTGGTGTGGATAGCCTTGATCCTTCAGCCGATCGCGCAGCAACTGCACCCATCCGGAATTCACGTCGATGCCGTAGCCTGCGGACAGCGAATCGCCGAACACCAGAATGGTCGGCGCCGTATCGGCACGCACCACGCCGGTCCAAAGTGCGGACCACAGACTCAATACGAACAACAGAAGACGAATGCTCATGAGGGACGATGCGACAGTTGAGGCCGAAACGGCGAGCGGAAACGTGATCGTCGCGGACGGCGTCGGCAAGTCGATCGACGGCGCCGCTGGCATGCTCACGATTCTCGAGAACGTGAACCTAAGCATAGCCGAAGGCGAAACCGTCGCGATCGTCGGTCGCTCCGGCTCCGGCAAGACCACCTTGCTGTCATTGCTGGCCGGCCTGGACCTGCCGAGTTCGGGCCGGATCGAACTGACGGGCCATGACATCGGCGTCATGGACGAGGACGCGCGCGCCGCGGTGCGCGCCGGCGGCGTCGGCTTCGTATTCCAGTCGTTCCAGTTGCTCGCCGGCTTCACCGCCCTGGAGAACGTGATGCTGCCGGCCGAACTGGCGGGCCTGGACCGACCGGCCGAGCGCGCACGCGAAGCGCTGCAGCAGGTCGGTCTGGAGCATCGCCTGAATCATTACCCGACGCAGCTTTCGGGCGGCGAGCAGCAGCGCGTGGCGATCGCCCGTGCCTTTGCCGGCGAGCCGAAGCTGCTGTTCGCCGATGAGCCCACCGGCAATCTGGATACCGCCACCGGCGCGCGCATCATCGATCTGCTGTTCGATCTCAACGCGCAACGCGGCACCACTCTGGTGATGGTCACGCATGACAACACCCTGGCGGCTCGCTGCAAGCGTGTGCTCCGCATCGAGGCCGGGCGCATCGTCGAGTCGCTGGTGTGAGCGCCTGGCGCTATGCCTGGCGCCGTTACGCGCGCGGTTGGCGTTCCGGTGAGCTTCTGATCCTGTCGGTCGCACTGACGGTCGGTGTCGGCACCAGCTGCGCGGTCGGTCTGTTCACGGATCGCGTGCGCGCAGCCTTGGCCGCGCAGTCCGGCGAAACCATGGGTGCCGACCTGATCGTCAGCGCGCGTGATGCACTGCCGGATGCGCTGCTCGAACAGGCGCGTGCCGACGGACTCGACGCCGTATCCGTGTACTCGCTGCCCAGCGTGGTGTTCCACGGCGAAACCAGCCGCCTGGCCTCGGTCAAGGCCGTCTCGGCCGGCTATCCGCCGCGCGGCGAACTGCGCATCACCGATCAGCCGTTCGGCACCGAACGCGTCGCCGCCGGCATTCCCCCGCCAGGCGAAGCCTGGGTCGACGCGCGCCTGTGGACCGATCTGGGGCTCTCGGCGGGCGCACCACTGAAGCTCGGCGATCTGGACCTGAAAATCGGCGCCGTGATCGCCTACGAACCCGACCGGGGCGGCAGCTTCGGTGATCTGGCGCCGCGCCTGCTGATCAACGCCGCAGACCTGCCGGCCACACAGCTGATGGGCGCCTTCAGCCGCGTCAGCTACGAACTGATGCTGGCCGGACCCACGACGGCGCTCGAAGCGCTGGACATTCCCGAAGATGCGCGCGCCGTCACGCCGCAGGACGCGAGCCCGGCGGTGCGCAATGCACTGGATACCGCGCAGCGCTTTCTTGATCTGGCGGTGCTGTCGGCGCTGCTGCTGTCCGGCGCCGCCGTGGCGATCTGCGCGCGCAGCTACGGCACGCGCCTGCGCGACGAGGTCGCGCTGCTGAAATGCCTGGGCGCGCACGGCAACTACATCGTCACGGCGCTGGCCGGCAGCCTGCTGTTCGCCGGTGTGCTGGCCGGGCTGGTCGGTGCGGCGGTCGGCGGGCTCGCGCAATTCGTGATCGTGCGACTGATCGGCTCCTTGCTCGATACCGAGCTGCCCGCCCCCACGCTGTGGCCCTTGTTGTCGGCACAGCTCGTGGGACTGCTGATGCTGCTCGGCTTCGGTCTGCCGCCGGTGCTCGACGCGCGCCGTGTCACACCGGTGCGCGTGTTCCAGCGTGTCGATGCCGGGACCAGCATGTCCCGTCTGGTGCCGCTGGCCGCGGTCAGCGCCATCGCCGCGCTGCTGTGGTGGCAGACCCGCGACGTCAAACTGGCGGCCTACGTGCTCGGCGGCGCCGCCATCGCGATCGCGGTTCTGGCCGGACTGGCCCTGCTGCTGGTGCGTCTGCTGGCGCCGCTGCGCGGCCGGGCCGGTGCCGCCTGGCGCTTCGGCCTGGGCAATGTCTCGCGGCGACGCGCGGCCACGGTGGCGCAGGTGGTGGCGCTGGGGCTGTCGCTGCTCGCGCTGTTGCTGGTCTCGGTGTCGCGTACCGATCTGCTCGAAACCTGGCGCGCGCGCCTGCCGGACGGCACACCCAACCAGTTCCTGATCAACGTGCTGCCGGATCAGGTCGCACCGATGAACGCGTTCTTCGCCGAGCGCGGCTATGACGAACTGAAACTGTGGCCGATGGTACGCGGCCGTCTGGTCGGGCTCAACGGCGAGGCCGTCAGCTCGGAATCCTTCGACGATCCGGAAACCCGGCGCTGGATCAATCGCGAGTTCAATCTGTCGTGGACCGATACGCTGGGGCCGGACAACACCATCACGGACGGCCAATGGTGGGGCGAATCCGGTCAGGGCCAGCCCTGGCTGTCTGCGGACGACTACGCGGTGGAGCGCCTCGGGCTGAAACTCGGGAACACGCTGACGCTGGCGATCGCCGACCGCGAAGTCACGCTCACGGTGAAGAACTTCCGCACCGTCGAATGGGACAGCTTCCAGCCCAATTTCTTTCTGCTGGCGCCGCCCGGCGTGCTCGACCCCGCCGACGCCAACTTTCTCACCAGCTTCTACCTGCCGCCGGACGAACGAGCGCTGCTGCGCGCCCTGGTCGATCGCTTCCCGAACGTCACCGTGCTCGACATCGACAGCGTGATGCGTGAGGTCCGCTCGATCATGGATCGCATCACGCGCGCCGTGGAGTTCATCTTCATCTTCACGCTGGTGGCCGGACTGACGGTACTGCTAGCGGCGATCGAAGGCACGCGTGACGAACGCCGCCGCGAGATCGGCCTGCTGCGCGCCCTGGGCGCGCGCCGTTCGGTGGTGCGTCAGGGCGTGCTCACCGAATACGCGGTACTCGGACTGCTGGCCGGCAGCGTGGCCGCCATCGGCGCGCAGGGCCTGAGCTGGGCGCTCGCCGAGTTCGTGTTCGGTATCGACTACGGACCGCGTCCGCTGTTATGGCTGATCGGCGCCGGTGCAGGCACGGCGATCGTCACCTCACTCGGCTGGTTCGCGCTACGCCGCACGCTGGATACACCGCCCAATACGGTGCTGCGCGGCGAATAGCCCGTCACTCCGGACGAGCCGCAGGCTTGATCCGGAATCCATGCGGCTTTCGGTGGACCAACATGGATTCCGGGTTCCCGCCACGCGGGCTCCGGAATGACGGCGGTGGGCGTTGCAGCACTGGCCACCCAACAAAAAAATGGGCGGCTCGGGAAAGCCGCCCTAAGACTGCCGGTCAGACAGAGCGTGGGCATTCAGCTCTGCGCAGCGCCGAAGCGCCGCTGGGAAAATTCTAGAGACTTGCTTTGCGCCTCGCGTCCCCTACATAGGGGAGATTGCGCGAATTTCCGGCAATTATTGCTGATTCGGTCGCAGTTGCCCAAGCGACAGCACCGACTTGAAGCCTTCGATCTCGCGCGGCGGCAGGCGGCTGTCCGGCCGGAGAATCGCGACGACCTCGGAAATCCCATAGGCACGAGCCGCGTGCAGCACCGGCAGCGAATCGTCGACGAACAAGGCACGCTCGCGCACGAACGGAAACGCGGCGGACAAGCGGGCCCAGAAATCGGGGTGCTCCTTCGGCGCACCAAAGTCATGCGAAGACACCACGCAATCGAAATGCACGCCGAGGCCGGTCTGCGCAAGCTTGACCTCAAGGCTGCCGCGATGCGCATTGGTGACCAGCCACAGCGACTTTACATGCGCGCGCACAGCTTCCAGAAAGTCCACCGCACCGTCCAGCGGCGCGATCCAGTGCCGGACCTCGCGCTTCATCGCCACCAGGTCGAGCCCGGTGATCGCACCCCAATGATCCAGGCAGTACCACTGCAGGAGCCCCTGGGTGTTGCGAAACTGCGGTTCCAACTCGGCGATAGCCGCTTCCAGACTCAGGCCAAGCCGCTGCGCATAGCGTTGCGGCACCAGCTCACGCCAGAAACGGTTGTCGAAAGACAGGTCGAGTATCGTGCCGTCCATGTCCAGCAGAACATGGTCGATGGCATCCCAGTTGAGCATGGCCGGTATGATAACCAGCTGCCACTGGCGGCATTGTTCCGAATGCGCCAACGACCCCGAATCCGATGCCAGACCCGTCACTGCTTGAGACCGTGGAAGCCATCGCCCTGAGCGCCGGCGAAGCGATCCTGCGCGTCTATGGCAGCGATTTCGACGTGCAGGAGAAAGCCGACGATTCGCCCGTGACGCAGGCCGATCTGGCGGCGCATCGCATCATCGAGCGGCGCCTGTCGGCGCTGACCCCAGAGTATCCGGTGCTGTCCGAAGAGGGCCACCATGCCGACTTCGAGGAACGCGCCGGCTGGCACCGCTACTGGCTGGTCGATCCGCTGGACGGGACGCGGGAGTTCGTCCGCAGGAACGGCGAGTTCTCGGTCAACATCGCCTTGATCGAGGATGATCGCCCGATTCTCGGGGTGGTTTACGCACCGACCAGCGGCAAGATCTACAGCGCCCGGCGCGGACACAGCGCCCATCGCACCGACGCGTCCGGACGCGTACCGATCCGGATACGGACGGTTCCCGGCACGCCGAGCATCTTCGTCAGCCGCTCGCACCAGGACACGCAGCTTCAGGCAATGATGAAACGCCTGCCCGAGCATCACGCCCTGTCGCGCGGAAGCTCGCTGAAATTCTGTGCGATCGCCGAAGGTGAGGCCGACCTGTATCCTCGCACCGGCCCCACATCGGAATGGGACACGGCCGCCGGCCAATGCGTGCTCGAGGCGGCGGGCGGTGCGGTGCTGCGACTGCCGGAACTCACGCCGCTGCGCTACAACCAGAAGGCCTCGCTGATCAATCCGGGCTTCGTGGTCGTGGGCGACACCACCTTCGGTTGGCCGGAGCGTCTGCGTGGCGACTGACCGCCCGCTCAGCAGCGCCCCGGTCGGGCTGTTCGACTCCGGCGTCGGCGGACTGTCGGTGTGGCGTGAAGTCCGGCGGCAGTGGCCCGCCGAATCGACGATCTATTTCGCCGACCAAGCGCACATCCCGTACGGCCCGCGACCCCCGACGGAAATCCTGCATTACGCCGAGGCGATTACCGTGCATTTGCTGGATTTGGGTTGCAAGGCCATCGTCGTGGCCTGCAATGCGGCCTCGGCTGCGGCGCTGTACGCCTTACGCTCGCGCTTTCCGCAGATCCCGTTCATCGGCATGGAGCCGGCCGTCAAACCGGCGGCGAAAGCCACGCAAAGCCGCGTGGTCGGCGTGCTGGCGACGCCGGGCACACTCGCCGGCGCCCTGTTTGCCCAGACCGCCCAGCGCTACGCGGCGGATGTACGCCTGATCAATCAGCCTTGCCCGGGCCTGGTGGAGCAGATCGAGGCGGGCCGGCTCGAATCGCCCGACACCGAGGCGCTGCTGCGAGACTTGCTGGCGCCGATGCTCGACGCCGGCGCGGACCGTATCGTGCTTGCCTGCACACACTACCCGTTCGTGGCACCGCTGATCGCGCGCATCGCCGGGGCCGGTGTCACGATCATCGATCCGGCACCAGCCGTGGCACGGCAACTGGGTCGTGTGCTCGAAACACGGACGCTGGCCAACGACGGACGCGGCTGCCCGCGCCACCGGTTCCTCAGTTCCGGTGAACCCGCGCATCTGGAAACAGCCATCGAGCAACTGCTGGGCCTGCATTTTCCGGCGCAAACGCTGCCCTGGACCTCCGAACTGAGACTGAGCACCTCATGAAACCGAACACCGCTGACCAGCGCTATCTCGCGACGCTGCTCGATCAGCTCGGCATCGACCCGGACGAGATCAGCAGACGCGCCCTGCCTCTCTACCGGCAGGCGCGACGTCTGGCGCCCGTGGGCCTCGGCACCGACCATCGCGACAAGGTCCTGACGCCGCGGGCCGCGCAGGCCTGGCTGAAGATGCGCGAAGCCGCCGCCGCGGATGGTGTGGTGCTGAGCGTGATATCCGCGTTTCGCAGCTACGACTATCAGGCGCTGCTGATTCGTCAGAAGCTCGAACGCGGCCGCACGCTGGCCGAGATTCTCGCCGTCAACGCCCCACCGGGATGCAGCGAGCATCACACCGGACGGGCGCTGGACATTGGCACGCCGGGCTGCCCGCCGGTGGATGAGGTGTTCGAACAGACCGAGGCATACGCCTGGCTGCGAAAACACGCCGGCGACTGCGGCTTTTCGCTGTCCTACCCGCGCGGGAATCCTCACGGCTACGTCTACGAACCGTGGCATTGGCGGTTTGGACATGAGGCGTGAGGCAAAAAAAGCTGCGGGAAACACGACCCCGTCCAGCCTTTTCCGGGTATGTCGGCCTCACCGTCAGCCCAGGATCACTTCTGAGAAATCCCGCGCCTGGCGGTGGCCTTCGGCCGGCACCGCCTTGTCATCGCGCAGCAACTGGCAGGTCTGAAAGCCGGCGGCCTGGGCCGCATCGAGTTCCGCACCGATGTCGGACAGAAACAGGATCGAATCCGGCGCCAGTTCCACCCGTTCGGCAATGCGCCGATAGGCGTCGACCTCGCGCTTGGCGCCGACCCGAGTATCGAAATACCCGGAAAACAGCGGCCGCAGATCGCCGGCCTGCGAATGCCCGAAAATCAGCTGCTGCGCCTCCACCGATCCGGAGGAATAGACGAACAGGCTCAGGCCCGCCTGGTGCCAGCGTCGCAGGTAATCAGGCGTATCCGGATAAACGTGCCCCTTGAGTTCACCGGCCGCGTAGCCCTGCGCCCAGATCATGCCCTGCAAAGCCTTGAGCGGCGTGTACTTGCGGTCTTCGGCGATCCAGCGCTCCAGCACGTCGGCGGCATCGTCCAGCGACAGGTCCTCGCCCTCGACCTTTTCGACTTCATGCAGCTCCAGCTGCACCCTCTCGTCGCCGGCGTTGTCACGCAGGAACTGCCGCATGTGCTTGCGCGCATACGGAAACAGCGATTCGTGCACGAAATCGATCGACGAGGTCGTGCCCTCGATGTCGGTGACAATGGCCTTGATCATGATCGGTGAAGTGGCCCCGCGCTCAGGCGGCGCGGTCCAGGGTGTCAAGCCTGGGGAAGCGGTCGGCGATGTCGTCGCCGGTGAAGGCCGGCACCCAGCCCTGCGGGTTCACGAACAGCCGAATCGCCTTGAGATTCGGATTCGGCCCCATGTCGAACCAATGGGTGGTGTTCGCCGGCACGGACAACAGGTCCCCTCGCAGGCAGTGCATCGCGTAGACCTTGGCATTGGTGCGGATGTAGAACACGCCCTCGCCCTCGACGAAAAAGCGGACCTCGAAGTCGTCATGGGTATGCTCGTGCAGAAATTTCTCTCGCGCCGCTTCCTTCTGAGGGTTGTCGGCAGTCATCGAGATCACGTCCACGGCCTTGAATCCGTAGCGATGCATGAGCCGGTCGATCGGTTCCCGATAGGCTTCGATGATCTCGTCCTGCGTGGCATGCGCATCCAGCTCACGCGAGGCTTCCCAGCGCTCGAACGCGACCCCGATGGCAGCGAGACTCGACTGAATCGAATCAAAGTCGCGGTGTACCACTTCGGCCCGATGCGGATTGCCCTCCGCAAAGATCGACAGCTTGCTCATGCTCTTGCTCCTCCACTCATTCAGTCACTCGATCCACCGACGCGCGCGGCTTCCAGTTCGCACTGGAACATGAATTCCAGCGCCTCGATTCGATAGCGGGCCAGCTCCACACTTGAGCCCCAGGCGTACAGACCGTGGCCGCGGATCAGATAACCGTGGCGTCCTTGTCCGTCCAGCATCGCGGCATTGACCTGCGCCGCCAGTCGCCGGATATCCTGATCATTCTCGAACACGGGGATTTCGACAGCGGCTTCGTGGGTTTCTATCCCCTCGAGAATCTTGAGCAGCTCGAAATCGGCGAGGCGCAGGCTATTCCGACTTCGTGACAGCACCGTGGACGCCACCGAATGCGTATGAAACACGGCCGCAGCCAAAGGGTCGCGGGCGTAGATCTGGCAATGCAGCAAGGTTTCGGCCGAGGACCTGCGCGCGGGGTCGATCGCCGCACCCGCAGCGTCGACCAGTATCAGGTTCGCATCCGAAAGCTCGCCTTTGTGGCAGCCGCTGGCGGTGATCGCGATGCGATCGGCGTCGATCTTGTACGAAAAATTACCACCGCTTGCCGGCACCCAGCCGCGCTGGTGAAACAAGCGTCCGGCGGCGATCAGCGACTCGCTTCGGCGTGCGTCCATCATCGGCCAGAGCCCACGAAGTTCGGGCCGCGCACTTTAGGACATGGGCCGCGCCCAAACAATAGCCGCAGGATCGCCCACCTCGAGCCGGCTCAGGTCAATACCAGGGACGCCAGCCCGAGGAAGATCAAGAAACCCATGCTGTCCGTGGCAAAGGTCAGGATGATGCTGCTGCCGCGCACTGGATCGCGTCCGAAGCGATCGAGCAGCACCGGCGCGAAGATACCCACCGTGGCCGCCACGATCAGGTTGAGCAGCATCGCCACCGAGATCACCAGCGCCAGGCCGAGATTCTGGTAAAGCAACAGCGCGGCGAGGCCCAGCACCGCCCCCCAGATCACACCGTTATAGGCACTCACCGCCAGCTCACGCCAGACCAATCGCTTGAGTTGCGGGCCGCCAAGCTGGCCCAGGGCCAGACCGCGAATTACCAGGGCCACGGTCTGGTTGCCGGTATTGCCGCCCATGCTGGCGACGATCGGCATCAGCGTGGCCAAGGCCACCAATTGCAGGATGATGTCCTCGAAGGCTCCGATCACGCGCGAGCTGATGAAGGCCGTCGCCAGATTGATGCCGAGCCAGGCCCAGCGTTCGCGCGCCGCCTGCGGTATCGGGGCATACACGTCCTGATCCTCGGACAGGCCGACTTCTTCCAGGCGCTGTCGCTGCAGACGTTCGTTGAGGCTGTCGAGCACCGAATCCACGGTAATGCGGCCCACCACCTGATTCTGAAGATTGAGCACCGGCGCCGTGATCAGGTCGTAGCGTTCGAAGGCGCCGACCGCCTCGTGCACCGGATCATCGGTGTAGAACAGACGCGGATTGGCGTCCATCAGCTCGGCCACGCTTTGCTCCGGATCGCCCAGCAGCAGATGTTCCAGCGAGAGCACCCCGCGAAGGTGGTTCTGACGATCCACGACGAAGACCTGATTGGTGTCGTCGGGCAGACGCCCACGTCGCCGCAGATAGCGCAGCACCGCGTCGAGCGAGGCGTCCTCACGCACCGACACGAAGTCCAGATCCATCTCGGCACCGACGGTGCCGTCCGGAAACGACAGCACGGAACGCACCGCCGCCTGATCGGACTGGTCCAACCGCGCCAGCACATCGGCCCGCTGCTCGTCCGGCAGTTCGGCGATCAGATCGGCGATATCGTCCGAATCCAGTGGCGCCACCGTCGCCGCGATCTCTGCGGCCGGCATCGCCGCCACCAACTGTCGGCGAACGGCGTCGGCGGCCTCCAGCAGTACCGCACCGCGACGGTCGTGGCCCACCAGATTCCAGGCCGCCGCGCGCGCCTCCGGGGCCAGCGCCTCAAGCACGAAAGCGACGTCGGCCGGGTGAAATTGAGCAAGTCTCAGCGACAACTGGGTGCGCTGCTGACGCGCCACCAGACCGGCCACCACATCCTGATTGCGATTCTCGGACCGGCTGACGATATCTCGCTCGATCGCCTGTCGCGACAGCAGCTCGATCACTTGCGAGCGCGCCTGCTCCAAGTGTCGGTGATGTGGATGCTGAGTCTCGGCCATGCCCCCGAACCATCGCATGAGAACGCCGGCATCTTATGCCGGTGGATCGGGGCTGTCGTCCCGACAGCGCAAAAGGCCCGCATCGTGCGGGCCTTTTGCAAACCTGAAGCTTCAACCGTTGCGGCGCACGCGAGGCGCTGCCGCATACGCGCTACTTGATCTTGCCTTCCTTGAAGACAACGTGCTTGCGCGCCACTGGATCGTACTTCTTGAACTCCAGCTTGTCCGGGGTGTTCTTCTTATTCTTGGTCGTGGTGTAGAAGTAGCCGGTTTCCGCGGTGGAAATCAGGCGGATCTTGTCACGTTCTTTCTTCGCCATTACTTGATCCTCAGACCTTTTCGCCGCGTGCACGCACGTCCGACAAAACGGCATCGATGCCCTTCTTGTCGATGATGCGCATGGCCTTGGACGACAAGCGCAGGGTCACGTAGCGCTTTTCCGATTCGACCCAGAAGCGATGCGTGTGGAGATTCGGCAGGAAACGACGACGCGTCTTGTTGTTCGCGTGCGAGACGTTGTTGCCGACCATCGGGCGCTTGCCGGTGACCTGACAGACTCTGGACATGACCAAAATTTCCAAATGCAGACGGTAGATTGCGGCTGTCCGTGGAGGACGCCGAAAAGAGCGCGGCTTTATATCAGAGTCTTCCGGACCGGGCAAGCGCACGGCCTGCCGGAAACGGGGCCGTGCCGCGCCGGAAACCGCTCAGATCCAGCCGCGCTCGGCAAAGCTGGTGAGCGTTTCACCGACCACGATATGGTCGAGCACGCGCACGTCGACCAGGGCCAGCGCCTGACGCAGGCGTTCGGTCAGCGAGCGGTCGGCCGGCGAGGGTTCCGACACTCCGGACGGATGATTGTGCGCGAGAATCACCGCGGCGGCATTTTTGGCCAGCACACGCTTGACGACCTCGCGCGGGTACACCGAGGCACCGTCGATGGTGCCGTGCGACAGCGCATCGAAACCGATCACACGATGCTGGTTGTCCAGCAACAGCATGCCAAAGATTTCCACCGGCTCGTCGCGCAGACGAAGCTGCAGCCAGCGACGTGCATCTTCGGGATTCTTCAGGGCATCACGCTGCGGCAACTGCTCGGCAAGATGGCGGCGCGCCATTTCCAGCGCCGCCTGAAGCTGCGCGTACTTGGCGTCGCCCATGCCCTTGACCGCCGAGAACGAGGTCCGATCCGCCGCGAGCAGCCCCCGCAGGCCGCCGAAATGCGCGAGCAGCTGCCGCGCCAGGTCCAGCGCGCTGGCGCCCGGAATACCGGTGCGCAGAAAGATCGCCAGCAGCTCCGCATCCGTCAGCGCTGCGGCACCTTGTTGCAGCAGCCGCTCGCGCGGCCGCTCGGCGGCGGGCCAGTCCTTGATCCCCATGCCTCGAATCCTAGCGCGCTTGGGCGTGAGGCGTGAGACTGGAGGCTTGGTCGGCACAATCAAGCACGCGGACGCGTATCGGCACTAAAATGCCGGCATGTCGAACGTCCCCACCCCATCGCTGGCCGGCCGGCGCGTCCTGCTGGGCGTGACGGGCGGCATCGCCGTGTACAAATCGGCTGATCTGGTGCGCCGGCTCAAGGATGCAGGCGCCGATGTGCAGGTGGTGATGACCGAATCGGCGACGCGCTTCGTCGGCCCGCAGACCTTCCAGGCGGTGTCCGGCCGGCCGGTGCGGCGCTCGCTGTGGGACGAAGCCGGCGAAGCGGCGATGGGGCATATCGAACTGGCGCGCTGGCCGGATGCGATTCTGATCGCCCCAGCGTCCGCCAATACCCTGGCGCGGCTCGCGCACGGCTTCGCGGACGAACTGCTGTCCACGCTGTGTCTGGCCACCGACCGGCCGATCTTCTGCGCGCCAGCGATGAACCGCCTGATGTGGGCCAATCCCGCGACCCAGGCCAACGCCCGCGCGTTGCAGGATCGTGGCGTGACGCTGTTCGGCCCCGGCAGCGGTTCGCAGGCCTGCGGCGAGACCGGCGACGGACGCATGCTCGAACCGCTGGAGCTGGTCGCACGGCTCGCACAGGCGCTCTCGGGTGGCCCATTGCAAGGCGTCCACGCGGTCGTCACGGCCGGGCCGACGCAGGAAGCCGTGGACCCCGTTCGGGTGCTCACCAATCGGTCTTCCGGCAAGATGGGCTTCGCCGTCGCCGAGGCCCTGGCGCGGCTCGGCGCGCAGCTCAGCCTGATCGCGGGGCCGGTGTCGCTGAGCACACCGCCCGGGGTGAAACGAATCGACGTACGAAGCGCCGACGACATGCTGCAGGCGTCCATGGCCGCGGCGGCGCAGGCTCAGATTTTCGTCGGTACGGCGGCCGTGGCCGACTATCGCCCGACGCAGACGGCGCCCGGCAAGATCAAGAAGTCCTCCGACACCCTGAGTCTGGCGCTGAGCCGCACCACCGACATCCTGAGCACGGTCCGTGACCGTCATCCGGCGCTATTCATGGTGGGCTTTGCTGCGGAAACCGAATCCCTGGTGGACTACGCACGCGACAAACTGCGGCGCAAGCAATTGCAGATGGTTGCGGCCAACGAGGTCGGCGGCGGGCGCGCCTTCGATGTCGATGACAATCATCTGATCGTCGTCGAGGCACAGCAGGAAACCGACCTCGGCCAAGCGCCGAAAACCGAGCTTGCGCGTGCCCTCGCCGAGCTGATCGCCGCGCGCTACCTCGCGCTCAATCCAAGCGTCTGAAATCGTCCCCGGAATGAAACCGATACAACTCAAGATTCTCGATGCGCGCGCGCAGGCGCCGACCTATGCCACGGAAGGTTCCGCCGGCCTCGATCTGCGGGCGGTGCTCGATGCGCCGCTGAGCCTGTCGCCTGGGCAGTCCACCCTGATCAAGACCGGCCTGTCGATTCACATCGCCGATCCGGGGCTGGCGGCGATGATCCTGCCGCGCTCGGGCCTCGGTCACAAACACGGCATCGTGCTCGGCAATCTGGTCGGTCTGATCGACTCGGACTATCAGGGCGAGCTGATGGTGTCGTGCTGGAACCGCGGACAGACCGCATTCACGATCGAACCCGGCGAGCGCATCGCGCAGCTGGTGCTGGTACCCGTGGTACAGGCGCAGTTCGAGATCGTCGACGAATTCGCGGCCTCGCAGCGCGGTGCGGGCGGCTTCGGTTCCAGCGGCCGGCATTGAACATGAGCATCGATCACAGCAAGGCAATCGAGACCGCCCACGTTCTCACCGAGGCGCTGCCGTACATCCGCCGCTTCGCCGGCAAGACCATGGTCATCAAGTACGGTGGCAACGCCATGGACGAAGGCGCCTGCAGCACCAGCTTCGCGCGCGACGTGGTGCTGATGCGCCTGGTCGGCATGAATCCCATCGTCGTGCACGGCGGCGGGCCGCAGATCGGCAAGCTGCTCGAACGGCTTGGCAAGAAGAGCGAGTTCGTGCAAGGCATGCGCGTCACCGACGACGAGACCCTGGACGTGGTGCAGATGGTGCTCGGCGGCCTCGTCAACAAGGAGATCGTGTCCGGCCTGACGCAGGCCGGCGGACGCGCGGTCGGCATCTCCGGCAAGGACTCGGCGATGATCCGCGCGCGCAAGATGGTCCTGTCGGGCGGCCTGGCCTCGGCGCCGGAGATCATCGACATCGGTCATGTCGGCGAGGTCGAGTCGATCGATCCGGGCCTGGTGGAAAGCCTGTGCGCGACCGGTTTCATCCCGGTGGTGGCGCCGATCGGCGTGGACGACAGCGGGCAGTCCTACAACATCAACGCGGACTTGGTGGCCGGCAAGCTGGCCTCGGTGCTGAACGCCGAAAAACTGATCCTGCTGACCAACACGCGCGGCGTGCTGAGCAAGCAGGGTGAACTGCTGACCGGCCTCAAGCCGCCGCAGGTCGAAGCCTTGATTGCCGACGGCACCATCCACGGCGGCATGCTGCCGAAGATTCGCTGCGCGCTGGACGCAGTCAGTTCGGGCGTGCGCTCCTCGCATATCGTCGACGGCCGGCTGGAACACTCGGTGCTGCTGGAGCTGTTCACCGACGAAGGTATCGGCACGCTGATTCGCGGGTAGTCCGGACTATTCCGGCTTGCCAGTCGGCAGCGGGGCGGGCATCGGTGCCGGCGGGATGTCCTCGACCGGCAGATTTCTCAGTTCGCGGTATCGCGCGATGTCCTGCGCGAACTGCTCGACGATCTGGCTGCGTTCGGCACGTATGCGCGCCGCGGAGTCGCGATTGCGCTGCAGGGTGGTCTCGAAGTCCGCAATCTGGGTTTCGAGCTTGGCCGGCACCGGCTTGTCCTGATCGTCCAGATTGTCGGCGCGCTTGCGCAGGTCGATCAGGGCACGCTCGGCATCGGCGATCGACTTCTCGGTCAGCCCCAGACGGCCATTGAGCACACGCACGCGACTGTCGCGGGTGTCGATGATGCCGGCGACGCTCTGGTAGGCCTGCAACAGATAGCCGTCGTAGCGCGCCTGCTCCTGCTCGCGGGCCTGCTTCTCGGCGGCCAGCTTGGCCAGCCGATCCTCCTCGGCGAGTTCCTCGGGCGTCTTTTCGCGCGCCTTGACCTCGACGACGAGGCCGCGCTGGTCGTATATCTGCCGTTCGGACCGGGCGTATTTCGGCGGCACACGATCGCCGCAGGCGCGCTGGCCCTGTTCGTCGGTCCAGCAGACGATGCGCTGCTGGCCGTGAGCGGCCAGCGCCACCAGCAGCATCGCGATTCCCATCATGGCCTTGCACATGCCATGTCCTCCCGATTGCACCGCGACGTATGCATCCCGCCGCCTGACTCAGGCGCCGTATTGCGCCTGATAGTTTTCGATGGCCTGAATCGTCTCGGCATCGCCGCCGGACTTGCCGAGAAATTCGAGCACCTCGCGCACCGTGACCAGCGACAGTATCCCCAGCTTCAATTCGCTGGCCGCTTCGGCCACGGCGGAACGGCCCGAAGGGCCGACCTCCTGTCGATCCAGCGCCGTGATCGCAGCCACCGGCTCGGCGCCGGCCGCCACCAGCATGTGATACGACTCGCGCAAGGCGGTTCCGGCGGTCAGCACGTCGTCCACGATCACCACGCGACCGCGCGGCGGCGCCCCGACCATCGTGCCGCCCTCGCCGTGCGCCTTGGCCTCCTTGCGATTGTAGGCAAACGGCAGATCCATGCCGCGCCGCGACAAGGCGACCGCCACCGCCGCCACCAGCGGAATCCCCTTGTAGGCCGGTCCGAACAGCATGTCGAAGCCGATCCCGCTGGCCACCAGCGCTTCGGCATAGGCATCCGCGAGCCGTGCCAGCGCCGAGCCGGTGCTGATCTTGCCGAGGTTGAAGAAATACGGGCTGACGCGTCCGGACTTGAGCGTGAACTGGCCGAACTTGAGCACTTCGTGCTCCAGTGCCAGCTCCATGAATTCGGTTTGGTAGGTTTTCATGCGTCGGTGCAGGTCGGGGTCGCGGGCCAGAAAAGCTACACTGAGTGACTCCCGATGCCTATCCCCGGATTTTCACATGCGCGTGATTTCGCTCAACGCCAACGGCATACGTTCGGCGGCCCGAAAAGGCCTGTTCGACTGGCTCCCCGAGCAGCAGGCGGACATTCTCTGCCTGCAGGAAATCAAGGCGCAGATGAGCGATCTGGAAGGTGACCGGACGTTTTCGCCGGACGGCTGGCATGCGCATTTCAATCACGCCCAGAAGAAGGGCTACGCCGGCACCGCGATCTTTTCGCGGCGCGAACCGGACGCCGTGATCGACCGTCTGGGTGTTACCGAATTCGACGACGAAGGCCGCTATATCGAACTGCGTTTCGGCAAGCTGTCGGTGGCCTCGCTGTACCTGCCGTCGGGCTCCTCCGGTCCGGAACGCCAGGCCAGCAAGGACCGCTTTCTCGCGTTCTTCGAGCCGCGGATGCGCGAATGGATCGCTTCCGGCCGCGACTACATCCTGTGCGGTGACTGGAACATCGCGCACCGCAATATCGACCTCAAGAACTGGCGCTCCAACCAGAAGAATTCCGGCTTTCTGCCGCACGAGCGCGCCTGGCTGGACACGCTGTTCGATGAGCAGGGCTGGGTCGATGCCTACCGCGCGCTGTACCCGGAGACCGAAGGCGAGGCCTATACCTGGTGGTCGAATCGTGGTCAGGCCTGGGCCAACAACGTGGGGTGGCGCATCGACTACCAGATCGTCACGCCTTCGCTGCGCAACAAGGTGCGTGCCGCCGCGGTCTACAAGGATTCCCGCTTTTCGGATCACGCACCGCTGACGCTGGATTACGCGCTGTGAGCGAAGCCCCAGAGCCGACGGCGCCACCGCGCCTGTCCGGCCTCAAGGCGCTGCGCGTCTACCGGCATCCGCGCGTCACGGCGATGCTGTTCCTGGGCTTCTCGTCCGGGCTGCCGTTTCTGCTGGTGTTCTCCACGCTATCCGCCTGGCTCAAGCAGGCCGGCATCGACAAGACCACGATCGGCATGCTGTCCTGGGTGGGGCTGGCCTACACCCTCAAGTTCTTCTGGGCGCCGGTGGTCGACCGCCTGGCGATACCGATCCTGACCCGCCTGCTGGGCCGCCGTCGCAGCTGGATGCTGCTCGCCCAATGCGGCATCGCCGCCGGCCTGGCCGGACTGTCCCTGCACGCTCCGGAGGACGGCCTGTCGATCTTTGCCTGGCTGGCCCTGCTGGTGGCGTTTTCATCGGCCACGCAGGACATCGCCGTGGACGCCTGGCGCATCGAGGCGGTGGGCACCGAATACCAGGGCGCGATGGCCGCCGCCTACCAACTCGGCTACCGCGTCGCGATCACCGTGGCCAGCGCCGGCGCGCTGTGGCTGGCGGCCGATCTGGGCTGGCACATTGCCTATCTGGTAATGGCCGCCTGCGTCGGCGTGGGGGTACTGACCACGCTGGTGATTTCCGAACCGGCGGCCCGCGCCAACCCGCTCAGTGCAGAACAGGAACGCCGCGCCCTGGCCTGGGTGGAGGCACACGCCCACCTGCCCAAGCTGCTGCGCGATATCGGCGAGTGGTTCGTCGCCGCCGTGGTCTGCCCGTTTCTGGATTTCTTCTCGCGCATCGGCATCCGCACCGGCATCCTGATCCTGGCGTTTGCCGGCTGCTACCGGCTCACCGATTTCACGATGGGGGTCATGGCCAATCCGTTCTATCTGGACATCGGCTACACGCTCAAGGAAATCGCCGCCATCGCCAAGGGCTACGGCATCATCACCCAGATTGTGGGCACGATCCTCGGCGGCGTCGCGATCGCCCGTTTCGGCACGCGGCGCACGCTGGTGGCCGGCAGCATCCTGGTGATCGCCACCAATCTGAGCTTCGCCACGCTGGCGATGACCGACGATCCGGGACTATGGGGACTGGGCATCGTGATCGGTGCCGACAACCTGGCCATGGGCGTGGCCGGCACCGCCTTGATCGCCTATCTGTCCGGGCTTACCAGTGCCTCGTACACGGCGACGCAGTACGCGCTGTTCTCGTCGTTCTACGCGCTGCCGGGCAAGCTGCTGATGGGCGGCTCCGGCTGGGTCGTGGACCAGATCGGCTGGCCAGGCTTCTTCCTCTACACTTCGGCGCTCGGCGTGCCGGCGTTGATCCTGCTCTACTTCCTGATGCGCGCCGAAGCGGCCAACAGCCCAAGCACCGCTAGTTGAGCTCGTCCAGGCGGTTCATCACGCCGTCCCAACGTTGCGGCTGAACCTGGTCGGGGTCGATGCCGTAGTCCTCGGGCTCAAGGTCGAGGGCGCCGGACCAGTCCTCCGGCGGCGCGCTAGGTCGTGCGCTCAGTTCCATCCAGTTCTCGAAGTCGAACTCTTCCAGAGCACCGTCGAAATGCTGGACCAGTATCAGCTCCTGACCGATATCGATGCCGACGATTTCAAATCGCACACCATCGGCTTCGTACCACTGGCCCGCGTCGAGGCTTCGCAGCCAATCCGCCATACGCCACCTCCGCCTTCCACAGTGTGGGCTCGTGAGGATTCGGTGCCCGGGTGGAAGCATCAAGAAAGCATGCATCGGTTATAGGCCGATGCCGGCCCGGCTTCAAGGCTGACCCGCCGCCGTCTGTCGGACAGGCCAACGCCGCCCGGAAATGCTGCACAGGCAATCAATTTCAGGGCCAGATTCCCAGAATCAGGCCGTACAGCGTGAACTGGACGGTGTGGTAGCCGCCGTCGATCAGGAACAGCTTGAAACTGCGCTGCGCGAACAGGTAATTGATGCCGAAGCTTGAGGCCACCCAGCACAGGCCGGCGGAGAAGCCAGCACCCAGCGCCAGCGGCAAACCCGGGGCCGGACCCAGAAACATCGCGAATACCGCCGCCGCGATCAGCGACAGCACGAAGGCCCCGCCGAACACCTTGAGCGGATGCCCGGGCTGCTCCGGGGCGCCGGATTCACGCTGCCAGACCTTGCCAAACACCGGCGGCGCGTACCACAGACCACCGAGCATGAATGCCGAAAGCGCCGCGACCAGCACGGCCCAGAGATTGATTGCTGCCATCGTGTACTCCCCTGGAAATCAGCGCCCCCCTGGCCGCCTCGGCACCGATGATCGCACAGACCGCCTCGGCTCCAAACTGAAGCCTCAGCGGGTGCTCAGCCCGCCGCCATCGGGGGGAATCCGCCGACGCGCACCCTTGAGCATGGTGCGCCGACGTGCCGCGATACGCTTGAGCGCCGGCAACAGAATCAGCTCCAGAGCGTACTGTTGCTGCACACCGGGTACCACCATGGTGTCCGGTCGTGACAGGAAAGCGCCGGGAATCTTGCGGCGCCAGGTCGCGAACTGGCGTGGTGCGCGCGAGTTCGGTGAAAAGTGGATCACGATCAGGCTTTCCTCGTCCGTTGGGATATCACGCAGGACGAAGGGATTGGCCGTGTCCACCAGCGGCACGCGCTGAAAGTTGATGTCGGTGCGCGAGAACTGCGGCGTGATGTAGTGCACATAGTCCGGCATGCGTCGCAGGATCGTGCGCATCACATCGTCGGGCGCCTTGCCGCGTTCGCTGGTATCGCGACTGAGTTTCTGTATCCATTCCAGGTTGACGATCGGCACCACACCGATCAACAGGTCGACATGCTTTGCCACATCAACCTCGCGCGTCACCACCCCGCCGTGCAGGCCCTCGTAGATCAACAGATCGCTGTCGGCCCGCAGCGGCATCCAGGGCGTAAACGTTCCGACGTCGCGGCGCGCCTCGCGCGCCTGCTTTTCGTTGTGAAGGTAGCGGCGCGAGGTTCCGGTGCCATGCTCGCCATATTCGCGAAACAAGCCTTCCAGCCGTTCCAGCAGGTTCGCCTGCGGGCCGAAGTGGCTGAAGTTCTCGCCGCGTATCCGGGCACGCTCCACGGCGGCCCGCATCTGCTCCCGATCGAAAGCATGAAAGGCATCGCCTTCGACAAAGGCGCCCACCAACTTCAGTTGAGTCAGTACTCGATCGAAAGCGCCGATCACCGTGCTGGTGCCCGCGCCGGAGGAACCGGTCACCGCGACGATCGGGTGGCGGTCGCTCATTCGGGAAGCCGCGATCCGGCAAGCGCCGAGGCATCTTCAAGCTTGATGAAATCGAGGTCGAAGACCTCGTGGCCGAGACGTTCGCCACGAGCTTCGAAACGCGTCACCGGGCGCGAGGCCGGCCGCGCCGCGTAGCCCTTGGCGGTATTGCGCAGCGTCGCTTCGGCCGTCAGCACATCCAGCATCTGTGCGGCGTAGTGCGCCCAGTCGGTCGCCAGCCGCAGATGCCCGCCGCAGCGCAGCCGCGACACCGCCAGCTTCACGAAATCCGGCTGAATCAGGCGCCGCTTGTGATGACGTTTCTTGTGCCAGGGATCGGGAAACTCGATCACCAGTTCGTCCAGCGCCAGCGGTGCGATCCAGTCGCGCAGGACTTCCACGGCATCGAAACAGGCGATCCGCAGATTGTCCAAACCGGCCGCCTCGGCCTGCGCCAGCACACGACCGACACCGGGGCGATGCACCTCGACGCCGACGAAGTCGCGCTCCGGCTCCGCCGCCGCACGGGCCAGCAGATGATGTCCGGCACCGAAGCCGATCTCCAGCGTCAGTGGCGCCTCGCGCCCGAACGTGGCTTGGCCGTCCAAGGGCTGCGGCGGCGCATCGAGACCATAGCGCGACCACAGGCGTTCCAGAGCGTCCTTCTGCGCCGGCGTCAGCCGGCCTTCGCGGCGAACAAACGAACGGATCGGCCGGCGCTCCGGCGCGGAGGCTTCGTCAATTTCAGGCATATCGGAATTCAAAGCAGCATCCAAGACAACAGCTCCTCCTGATTCTCGCCACGCAGACCGGCGATGACTCCTTCACGATCCGCCGCGCTCTTGTTCTGACTCAGCTTGAGCTTGACATCGACCTGCCGGATCGCGAGTTCGAAACCGACGATGCCGCCCAGCAACGCCGCCCGACGCACCGACGGCATCCGCGAAGCCATCGGCTCGAGTTGCGGATCGAAAGCCTGCTCTAAGCGCCGCATCAGCGCATGTGTGCGTTCAGCATCCAACCGCCGCAGGATTCCGTGCACGTGCACTGCGACGAAATTCCAGGTTGGCACATTGACCGCCGGGTCAGGGTACCAGCGCGGCGAGACGTAGGCGTGCGGCCCCTGGAAGATCGCCACAGCATCGCTGGCGTCCAAGTGCTCGACCTGCGGATTGGCCTTTGCGACATGCCCGACCAATACATCGCCGCCGTCCCGCGCCTCGAACAGCAGCGGCAGATGCGAGACCTGCGGAGCGTCCTTTCCCTGCGTCAGCAGAACCGCGAACGGATACCGATCGATCAGCCGCCGCGCATCGTCCTGGCTTCCGGCGAACGCGCTGGGAATGTAGGTCGCCATGACTTCATCGCAAACTAGAAGGGTAGATCGGTCATCGGCGACGACGCCGAGGCATAGCGGCGGCGGGGCATGCGGCCCGCCAGGAACGCTTCGCGCCCCGCCTCGATGCCCTTCTTCATGGCCGAGGCCATCAGCACCGGATCGCGCGCTTCGGCGATGGCCGTGTTCATCAGCACGCCGTCGCAGCCCAGCTCCATCGCCACGGCCGCGTCCGAGGCGGTACCGACGCCGGCGTCGACCAGAATCGGCACGCTCGCGTTCTCGACGATGCCCAGCACGTTGTACTTGTTCTGAATGCCGAGGCCGGAGCCGATCGGCGCCGCCAGCGGCATCACCGCGACACAGCCGATCTCCTCCAGCCGCTTGGCGATGATCGGGTCATCACTGGTGTAGACCATCACGTCGAAACCGTCGGCCACCAGCGTGCGTGCCGCTTCCAGGGTTGCCGGAACGTCCGGATACAGCGTCTTCGGATCGCCCAGCACTTCGAGCTTGACCAGCTTGTGCCCGTCCAGCAGCTCGCGCGCCAGCCGGCAGGTTCGCACCGCATCCTCAGCGGTATAACAACCGGCCGTGTTCGGCAGAATGGTGTAACGATCCGGCGGCAGCACGTCGAGCAGATTGGGTTCGTCCGGATTCTGACCGAGATTGGTGCGGCGCACGGCGACGGTGACGATCTCGGCACCGCTGGCCTCGATGGCGCGACGGGTCTCGTCGAGATCCTTGTATTTCCCGGTGCCGACCAGCAGCCGCGAACGGTATTCGCGGCCGGCGATGACCAGCGGGGATTGGGTGACGCGTACGTCCATCATCCGCCTCCGATTGCGTGAACGATTTCCAGCCGATCCGCCGGATTCAGGCGGGTTTCGGCAAAGGTCGAACGCGGCACGATCTCGCCATTGCGTTCGATTGCCAGCCGCCGACCTTCGAGCTTCAGCTCACGAATCAGGTCGAGGACTGAACTGCCGTCCGGCAGCACCTGCGGACGGCCATTGACAGTGATATCCAAGGGATTGTGCCGGCTCGTCAAACTGAGCCCGCCATCTTACCGCAGGCCGACGGCTCGGCTAGACTAAGCGTTCCCGCGCGGGTGTAGCTCAATGGTAGAGCAGAAGCTTCCCAAGCTTACGACGAGGGTTCGATTCCCTTCACCCGCTCCAAACCCGCACCGATAGCCCTGCAAGACGATCGCTCTGCCGCGCCGATTCCTGGCCCCGGAAAGTCCATCGGAAAAACTCTCATGGCTCCTCGGCCCCCAGATGCAGCGCCGGCTCCATGGCATCGTGCAGTACCCGACCAATGACAAGCAGACCGTTGTCCATGCGATAGATCAGGAAATGTCTGGGTCAGCGAACGATGCCAGGGGCTAGGCGTGCGCGTTCCCGGCTCAGACGCAAGTGCCAGGAACGGACACCTTCGCCAAGCTCCGGGCGTTCGATGCTGCCAGCCCGATCCGGTTGGGCAGCAATGTCACGCACGGCGGCCACGACCAAGGCCTCGTATCGCTCACGCGCCGATTCGCAAAACCGCTCGTATGTCCAGGCCAGGATATTGATGAGGTCGGCTTGCGCCGCGGCGGATAGCCGATAACCCGCCATCAAACCGCCGTCTGCCCCCGACCGGCCGCCTGCAGCCCCAGTTGTCCGATGAAGTCTTCAAGCTGGTCGTCGGCGAGATCCGTGTAGCGGCCGGCAGCGATGTCGGTCCAGCCCTTGTTGGCCGCGTCCTGCAGCATTTGGAGCTTGGCGGCTTCGAGCCTTTCTCGCTGTTCGATCAGACGCAGGCCTTCACGCAGCACTTCACTGGCGTTCTGGTAGCGTCCTGATTGGACCAGGACTTCGACGAGCTCATGTTGGCGTTCGCTGAGTACTACGTTACGCGTCGGCACGGTCGTCGGGTCCTGCGATGAGAACAGTCGGAGCATAGTGTGATTAGCATATTATGCCAATCCATCCAGCCTCACGCCTCACGATCCCATCATTTCTCGATCGAATACAGCAGATCACCACCGCTGTAGACCCCAGATTCGGTTTCGACCGAGAAACCCTTGCCGAGGTCATAGCGCAGCTTGAAGGTGTGGCCGGGCTGAAACAGGCTGACGCCGTAGCTGACGTAGAGCTTGGGTGACAGGTACTTGCCGATCGTGAGCTGCGCCTGATCGGCGGTCTGCCCAGGCTCCGAACCCACGCTGAGGTCATCCAGACCGATGCCGCCACCGATCTTCTCGGCGAACCATTGCCCACCCTTGAGGCCCAGCGACAGCGCCGCGTTGGCAAGCGCCGCGTCGTCACTGCCGCCGCTGGAGAGACCACGCCCCAGCACCAGCCACGACAATTGCTCCTGCTGGGTCATCGACGAGGGATCGGAGTAAAGGCTGAACTGCGGCTGGCCCAGTGTGCCGCGTACGATCACGCCCACGGTGATGTTGTCGCGCGGCTGGCGCGAAGCGCGCAATTGCAGCGCAGGGTCCACCACCGGTCCGCCGCTGTAGATAAGGCGGCCGGTCTCGATCGTGAGATCCTGACCATAGGCTTGGTATTTGCCATCGACCATGCTGATCTGGCCGCGCGCGGAGGTGAGCTTTCCGGGCTGCTCGATCACGGTCAGCGAACCGCTGAATCGCGATTCCAAACCGTAACCTTCGAAGCGGACCTTGTCGCCGAGCTTGACGGTGACCTCGGCGCGGATCGGCAAGGCCGGCTCGGGTTCGCTGCCGTCGCCTTGCAGAATGATCTGGTCGGACGAGGGCGAGGTCGCCCCGCCGCCCTTGAAGCGCTCCGGCGTCACCAGGGCCTGCGGCACGCCGACGCTGCCGCTGATGTCCAGCCCGTCGGCGCCGAGCCGCAGGTTCAGATCGGGATCGATCCAGACCTTGGCGACCGGCGTGTTCGCAGCCTGGAATCGATCGCCGCCGATGTGGATATCCGCCACCAGTGGCTTCGCCGCGAAATCGATGTCGCCGCCGATCTCCAGGGTGCCCTTGCCCGATTCGGCCGAGACCGCCAGCTGAACCTGGCCGGTGCTGGTGCCGCGAACGTCGGCCTGCAGATTGCTCAGTACGATGCCCGGCGTTTCCAACCGGATGGAACCGTCATCGACCGCCAGCTTTCCATTCACGGCCGGCAGCCCCAGCGTGCCACCGAGATCGAAGGCGCCATTCAAGACCCCCTTGGCTTCGCCGATTTCCGGCGAAACCCGCTCCAGAACGCCCATGTCCGGGATGTTGATCGCCAGCCTCCCTTCGAGCGCGCGCTGCGCCAGCACTTCGCCGGGCTGCGCATGTGCCTGCAGGATGATCGAGCCTTCGCTGAGATTGATCCGGGTATCGACATCCAGCCCCTGCTCGTTCTCGTGCGCGACCAGCGTGCTGGACTGCAACTGCAGCAGCGTGGCGCCGACACGTAGACGCAATTCGGTGGTCTTGAGATCGACATTGGCGCTGCGCAGCCTGCTGCCGGCGAGTGCCACATCGGCCTGCCCGCTGAGTTCGCCGCGGAACGCGTAGTCCTCTGGCAGCAAGGGGCGCAGGTATTCCAGGGCGAAACGGCTGAGGTCGACGGACGCCTGCGTCGCGTCCGGGGTGTAGTTCGCGCTCAGGCAGGCTTCGCCGCCGTCTCCGCCAAGACAGGCACGTTCGATTCCGGCTTCGCGCGCCGACAGTGTCAACGGCGCCGGCGCCTGGAGCGTCCACGGCTGCGCCTTGCCGGGCGCCACACTCAGGGCCTGCAGGTTTCCGTCCCAGCGCTGCGCCTGCGGCTGGTAGCCGCCCGCCATCGCCATCGAGACCGTGCCCCTGCCGGTCAGCACGTCGAGCTGCAGGCGGTGATCGGCCAAGGGGCCGTCCAGCGTCAGGCCGAGACTGTCGATCGACTCACCGACGTCGATGCCGCGGGCATCCAGCCGCACCGTCATCGGCCGCTTCGGATAGACCTCCGCGTCGATGCTGGCGCTGGCCAGGCGGTAGGCCTGATAGGCCACCTCGTCGAATTGACCGCGCAGCTGAAGCCTAGGGATCGGCAGCTCGCCCTGCAGGCTGGCCTGCAGGCTCGCGCGGCCGCTCAACCCCGGCCATAGAGCTTCGAGATTGGGGCTGTCGAGATCGGCCTTGAGGTCGAAGGGCGCCGTGGCGCGCCCGCTGGCCGTCAATGTGGTGCGGCCGCTGTGCAGCTCCACCTGCTGCAGATTGAGCGCATCACCGCTGTAGCGCCCCTGCGCCTGCAGCGACAGCGGCCGCTCGCGCAGCACCGAGTCGTCGATCGCCACCGTAAAGCGGGCGTCCGGCTGCTGTTGCGGCATCGCCAGGCTGAAATCCACAGTGCCGTTGATGCTGCCGGCCCAGCCGGCGAGGATCGCCGAAGGGTCCAGCTTGCGGGCGCGCAGGCTCAGCTGGGCGCTGACTGCGGGATTCCAGGCGACATCACCTTCGGCGGTCAAGGAGCCCTGCAGGGCTTCAAGGACAAAACGCTGCAAATGCAGGCCTTGCAGATTGCCCTGTCCCTCACCGGCGATCTTGCCCGGCAGCTCACGCGCCACCAGCTCCCCGTTCAATTCGAAACGGTAGTCCTCGGGCACGCCGGTCACGTCCAGGCGTCCGCGCTTGCTGCGCCAGATCGACTGCGACGGGTTCTTGAAATCGGCCAGATCGGTCCAGGCCAGGTGCGCATCGATGTTGTCGGGCGACCAGTCTCCCTGGGCGGTGATGCGCGCCTGCGGCCCGATTCCGGCGTCGGCGTCGAAGCGCAGCGCGGTCCAGGTGCCCTGGACGCTGAGCCGGCCATCCGGGCTGGTGATGCTGGGATCGCCCTGCGGCGGCCAGTGCAGATCGCTCCAATTCACGGTGAGATCGTTGCCGGCCTGTGCGCTCAATCCGACTCGGCCGGCGAGCGACAGACTGCCCGGGCCCGTCATGTCCAGCGCATCGATCTGCACGCCATCGGCGAGCGCCGTAGCCTGCGCGCTCAAACCGATTTCGCCGTATTCCTCATGCGCCAGTTGTAGCGTCTCGATGCGAATGTCGTCGCGATTCCAATGGCCGGACAACTCACCGTGCTCCAGCGCGAACAGCTCCGTGTCCTCGGCGCTGCGAATGGCCAGATCGTCGATCGAGACCTTGCCGACAAAGACACCGAGCGGCAGACGCAGGTCGGGCGGCTGACCGGGCTCGGGCTCCGGTTCTTCGGGTTTCGGCGGCGCGAGCTTGACACGCACACCCGAGGTTTCCAGTGTGCGGACCACCACATTGAGTTTGAGAATCTGCGACAGGTCCATCGCCAGATCGACCTCGTCGACCTCGACCTCCAGCCCCCCGGACCGATAGCGGACGCCGCTCAGATGCATCGGCGTGAGCAGACGGCCCTCGACCTGCTCGACCGTCAGTGCGCCGCCGGTGAACTGCCGCGCCACGGCCAGAGCGTTGCGCAAGCCGGCCTCGGTGCTCAGCAGCCACAGCGTCAAGCCCAGACTCAGCGCCAGCATCGCGCTGAATCCGAACGCGAGGATGTACCAACTGCGTGCCGCCCAGCGGCGCAGTCGCTGCGCGCGGCTCATCGGGGCATTGGGTGCTGTGGTTTTCTTCACAGGCCCACCCGAATACCGAAGTGGATGCGGATGCCGCTGGAATCTCCGTCGAGCGGATGTGCCAGATCGAGCCGGATGATGCCGATCGGCGAACGGTAGCGAAAACCCAGGCCGACGCCGCTGTACAGCGTGGGCAGCGCATTGTTGTCGGCGCCGCCGATGTCATAGAACGCGGCGAGTCCGATGTTGCCCCAGATCAGCCGCTCCACCTCGGCACTGGCAGTGGCCAGATAACGGCCGCCGACGACGTCGCCATCCTCGTTGCGCGGACCGATCGACTGATAGCCGTAGCCGCGCACGCTCTGGTCACCGCCGGCGAAGAAGCGCTGCGAGGAAGGCAACACACCGAAGTCGTCGACCCAGGTCGCGCCGTATTCCACGCGCGCCAGAAACCGGGTGTGCTCGCCGAGTGGAAACACGCCACGAGTCAGGGTGCTGGCCTGGACGAAACTGGTGTCCGAAATCACGCTTTCGTGAGCGCCATGCGTGTCCACGAAAAAGTACCAGCCGCGCGTCGGATAGATTTCGTCATTGAGTTCGCTGCGATTCAGCGCCACGCCGGGCATCAGCAGGTTGGTGCTTTCGAGGCTCTCACCGGAATCGAATTCCTCGTGCTCGAAATTCAGGTACAGGCGCCGCTGCCAATCGCCGGGAATGCGCGACAAGCTGGCGCCGACGCTGTACTTGGTGCTGTTGCCGGTTTCGAACTGTTCCTCGGTGTAGGCCGCCGGAAAGCTCAGCTTTTCACCGGCCTTGGTGCCCAGCGGCAGGCTGTACTCGGTGCCGATCACGTTCTTGATCTCGGACAGCTGGAGATCGCTTTCGAGCTTGTGACCGCGATCGTTGAGCCAGCGGCGGTCGATGCCGGCGGACAGCCGCGCGCCGGTATCGGTGCCGTAACCGATGCCGTAGTCATAGCGGGTACGCGGGCGCGCCTCCGCATGAATCAGCACCGGCACGCGGTCGTCGGTGGCCTGCTGGCGCAGCGGCTGCACGTCCACCGTCGCGTAGTAATCGAGATCGCTGAGCGCGAACTGCGTGTCGAGCAGCACCTGCGGATCGAACCATTCTCCGGGCACGATCGGCACGTAGCGGCGCACCACCTCGTCACGCAGGATGTCCTGTTCGATACGCACCTCACCAAAGCGGAATCGACGCCCGGTCTTGAGCGTCAGCAGGATCTCGGCCTGCTGCGTCACCGGATTGATGCGAATCTCGCGGCGCGTCAATTCGGCATCGATATAACCACGCCCATACGCCGCCTGCGCAAACTGCTGCTTGAAGGTTTCATAAGGCGCATGAACCAGCGGATCGCCCGGCTTGAGCGGAAAGCGCTTGATCAGGGCCTGAAGCAATTCATCGTCCTGTCCCTCGCCCTCGACCTTCATGTCGACGGTGCTCACCGTGGTGCGGCCACCCGGCGATACCCGGAACGTGGCCACGGCATCGGGGAAATCCCCGTCCAGGCGGGATTCGATCTGGGGCGTGTAGTAGCCGTATGGCTGCAAGGCCTTGGCGATCTCCTCGTCCCCCTGGCGGTACAAGCGCCGCAAGGTGCCGGGATGATCCATGCCGCTCTCCACCGCCGACTGCAATGCCAGCGCGGCACGCGCGTTGTCCGCCAAGTCCCCGCTCAGGCCTTCGATCTGCACACGCGTGGCGGCGCTGCCGATGCCGGGGCTCAGCATGCACGACAGCGCGAGCAGACACGGCACGAGTTGTTTCATCGGGCAAGCGTCATACGTCGGGACCGGGGTTCAGCGCCCGGCCCTGGTTGCGGGGGGTCTGCAAGACTATCATCCGTGCGGTCCACGCTGTCCCGTGTTCAACAAGGCCTGACCGGCGCCAAGCCCATGATTCGACCCGCTGCGCTCCACCTGCTATGGCTGCTCTGCGCAACCGCCCTGAGCGCATGCGCGTTCCCGAGCCGCGCGCTGCCGGAACCCGGCTTTGCCTGTGACAGCGCGGAACAGCGATGGACGCGCGAGGTGCTCTACTTCGGGCGCCTACGTCCCGGTGGCCGGTCGATCAGCGACGAGGAATGGCAGGCTTTCCTCGATGAAGTGGTCACCCCCAAGTTTCCCGAAGGGCTCACCGTCACCGACGCCTACGGGCAGTGGCGCAACCGCGACGGTGTGGTCTCCGACGAACCGTCTTCGGTGCTGACTCTGCTGCATCCGGACACGCCGGAGCTCAATCGGCGCGTGGAAGTGATCACCCATACCTACCGGCAACAGTTCCAGCAGGAAGCCGTGTTGCGCGACCGCAGCCCGAGCTGCGTACGCTTCGACTGAAAGATAGGGTGCGCGCCGGTCTCAATAGTTGCGCTGTTCGCCTTCGTCGCGCAGCGAGAACGGCGAGAAGTGGGTGTGCGCATCGTAGACATCGACACCTTCGCTGCGCTTGAGCCATCCGACCACGAGATAGGTCACCGGCGTCAGCACGGCTTCGAGCGAAACCTTGAACACGAAATTGAACGCCACGACCGCTGCCAGCTGGTCGGTGCTCCAGACGCCGTAGAACGCCACCGGATAGAAGATCAGCGAATCGGCGGCCTGCCCGACTACGGTGGAACCGATGGTGCGTGCCCACAGCTTGCGGCCCTGGGTCCAGACCTTCATCTTCGCCATCACGAAGGAGTTGACGAAGTCGCCGACCCAATAGGCGATCATCGAGGCTGCGATGATGCGCGGGGTGGCGCCGAAGATCACTTCCAGCGCCGGTTGCAGCACCTCGTTGTAGGGCTCGTTGGCGGCCGGCGTCATGCGCACCACGATCTGGCTCATGATCGTGGCAAAGACCATCGCGCCGAAACCGGCCCAGATGGCGCGGCGCGCGCGTGAATAGCCGTACACCTCGGTGAGCACGTCGCCGAAGATGTAGCTGATCGGAAAGAACAGGTTGCCGGCGGCAAAGCTGAACACGCCGAGCAAAGGCAGGTCGATGGCACAGACCTTGGCCGGCCCGATCAGATTGGAGCACAGCAGGACGGCCACCATGCCGGCGACCATGAAATCGTAGTAGCGAAAGCTGTGCATAGGGTTCCCCGTTCCGGTGAGCGGCCGGCCGGGGAACGTTAATGCATGGATCGTTCCGGGTGAAGCGGCGCCCGCCTACTCCCGCATCTCGATGACAGCCTCGCCGTCCTGCTGCTCCTGGATGGTCTGTTCGGTGCGCTTCTGCAGTTCGAATTTGGCCTGTTCCAGGGCCTTGATGCGCTGGATTTCGGCCATGGTGTAGTCCTCCCACTGCGAAGCCGCGGCGTAGTTGCTCTTGTCCTGCTTGGCCCGCCGGAAGGCTTGCAGGGCCTCCTCGTAGTGCTTGTCGTTGAAGTTGGCCATGCCCAGCAGCATCAGATTCGAGGCGCTGTTCTTGAGCCCGCCCTTCTGGTCGGCGGCGCGTGCGGCCTGGGCCGCTTCGGCGTATTCGCCGGCATCGAAGTACACGCCGGCCAGGCGGGCGTACAGCAGGCCCTTGTCGGACATCTTCGCCGCCTGCTGCAGCGCCGGTACCGCCTTGTCGTATTCGCTGGCCGCGGCCCAGGCATTGGCCAGGGTTTCGACGTTCTTGGCGGATTTTTCGATCTGACCGGCGTTCATGCCGGCTTCGATGATCTTGCCGGCCTTGTACGGCACGTCCTGGCCCAGGTACATGTAGGCCAGATTCAGCACTTCGGCTTCCTTGCTCAGGGCGCCATGCTCATAAACGGCGTCATACGCGGCCAGACGCTTCTTTTCCTCGCCGAGTTCGCTGTACATGCCGGCCAGCTGTTTGAGATAGCTGACCTTGGGATAGCGCCGGATCAGTTCTTCATAGACGCGGGCGGTCTTGGCGTAGTCGTTCTTGGCGTAGTACAGGGCGGCGGTCAGGCGCAGCCAGGATTCGGGGATGGGCTTGCCGGCAGCGGCTTCGAGCTTGCTGGCGGTGGAGACGTTGCTCAGGGCCTTGTCGTAGGCTTCGGTCTGGTAGTAGGCCTGTGCCAGCATGATGTGCGCGGTCGGCGTGGGCGTGTCGACCTGCTTGAGCCAGTCTTCCATGAAGCGGATGCAGGCTTGGTAGTCCTCGATCTGAAAGTACATCTGGGCGATCGAGTACTTGGCGGTGAGCTTCAGACCTTCGGTGGCGTCTTCCAGACCCAGGACCTGCTTGTAGGCGTCGATGGCCTTGGGGTAGTTCTCCTGGTTGGCGTAGATGAAGGCGTAAAAGTTGTACATCTGCGACTGGGCGTAGCCGTTGAGCTTGCCGCTGGCTTTTAATCCGTCGAGCACCTTGAGGGCTTCGGCGTGTTTGCCGGCTTCGGTGAGCTCCTGGGCTTGCATCAGCTGGTCGAAGGTGCGCGCGTCGATGGCGCCGGCGACGTTGTCGCCCTTGGCAGCATACGCCGGGCCGCCCAGCAGCAGGCCGGCGGCGAGCAGCACCGGCAGGAATCGGTTGATGGTCATGGCGTTCCTCCGGGGGCTATTCGGCGAGTTTGAAGGAAATCTTGGTGCGCACGCCGGGCACTTCGACCGGCTCGCCGTCGATCACGCGAGGTTTGTACTTGTAGCGTTCGGCGGAGCGGATCGCGGAGCGCTCGAACAGGCTGGAGCTGGATTCGATCACGACCGGGTCGCGCACGGTGCCTTGCTTGGTCACGGTGTATTCGAGAATCACATAGCCTTCCAGGCCGCGGCTCATGGCGGCGCTGGGGTAGCTCGGGGCGACCTTGACGATCGGCAGGTATTCGCCGTCGGTCACGGACAGGCCGGCACCGATGCTCAGGTCGAGATTGGCATTGACGCTGGCCGGGGCGCTGAGCTGGCCGACAGCGGCGTCACCGTCGATGCTGTCGAAGTCCTGCTGCGGCACGTCCGGCGGCGGGGTGTCGTCCATCTCGGGCTTGTCGGGCTTTTCGATCTGGCGCTGGGTGCGGATCTCGGCACTGGGCATGACGATGTCGGGCAGCTTCATGCGCTTCTTGTCGTCGAGGTCCTTGTCGGCAAACTCGATCAGGCTGACCATCAGCAGTATCAGGGCGGCGGTGACCAGCGCCGCCGGGGGCAGGACCAGCAGGGTCCGACTTGCAGCCGTCATTTTTTTCTCCTACTAGCCAAGGCGGGATCAGCGGTCGTCGGTGGCGAGCGCGATCTGGCTGCCGGGCACGACTTCACGGGCCTGATCGAGCACTTGGGTGAAGGTCTTCATCGAGGCGAGTTCGTCGGCCTGGATGACGACGCCGCCGTTGGGGTTTTCGGCGTGCAGGCGTTCGATGTTGGCGCGCACGGACAATACGTCGATGCGGCGTCCGTCCATCCAGACGCTGTTGTCGGCGTTGATGGCGACGAGGACGGCGACGTTGTCCTTCTGCTCGGCGGTACTGGCTTCGGGGCGGTTGACCTCGACACCGGTCTCTTTGATGAAGGTGGCGGTGACGATGAAGAAGATCAGCATGATGAAGACGACGTCGAGCATCGGCGTCAGGTCGACGGCGGCATCTTCTTCGGCGTCGTCGGGGG